>Ga0123355_10007610_pt1 | contig 16259 bp, 12 predicted proteins | sample TergutEmb28metaG_3_FD_89872 | JGI IMG/M metagenome (GOLD analysis project Ga0123355, IMG submission 89872) | Embiratermes neotenicus P1 segment gut microbial communities from Petit-Saut dam, French Guiana - Emb289 P1 | ecosystem: Host-associated > Arthropoda: Insects > Digestive system > Gut ...
AAGCCAAAGCCAAAGCCAAAGCCAAAGCCAAAGCCAAATCCAAGCCAAGCCAAAGTGTTAACTGGAGGTGGAGACTTGCGCGATGTGAAAGTTGATGTCCCCCTGTCTGTTAGCAATTCCCACGTTTGAACGCATTGCGAGGCTCAGTAATAGACCCCTAAACTCTAAAAGGGGAATATGCATGAGCTAACGATTTTGAAGTCAGGCTGAGAGCCTTGACTGATTGTGCCAAAGACAAGGGCCTAGTATGGGAATAATAAACTTTGGTTGGTTGGCTGTCTGGATTCTGAGCCCAGACTGGCTCTGTCACGTATTGGAGTTATGCGATGTTTGTCAGGCGCTTAGGTGAGTCACTGTGCCTGGGGGAGGTGGTGCAGGCAATGCACCGACTTTGCATCGAATACCCTGGCATTAGGCTCACAACTGAGGAAAAGCACGGAAAACCTCAGTTAGGGCAACCGAATGGCGTTCGGCTGTTCAGCGTCGAACGCAATTTGTTTAGTCGACTTGGCCATCGTGGGCGATGACCTCGACTGGCCTACTGTCCCCTGCCGCCCTTGGGTTTCGTGTCGGGCGATGGGGTCAAACCTCGGTCAGTTTATGTATCTGCCGAGTTGCCGTACTAGGGGGTTCCCCACATCAGCTAACTTTCAGTCAAAGCTCTCGGTCAGGGTTCTGATGTGGTTGGCAAACAGCGGAACACCCAGATCCTAGTGTATCTGCCTGTTAATTGCGTACCAAGGGGAAACAGTAGTGAGATGAAGACACTTGGATTGTAACACCTGCAACTTCCAGACATGGGAGTGGGCTACGGACTCCAATGCGGGCACACACAGCCCATCAGAGGCCGGATGAGCTGCTTATAGAGCAAGAATCCGTTCCCTACGGATAGATCACTAATCCTGTTCAGGAGGGTGCGCATCATATCCATCCTTTGAGCAGTCCTTTTCCTGACCTGGTCAATGTGAGGTGACCAGGTGACTTGTGTATCTAGGGTCACACCCAGATAACGAATAGTTTCGACCCATTCGATTGGTTCCCTGAAGAGTGTTACTGGTCGGGGCTGGATGAAGCGCCGTCTGGAACACGCGAAGATTATCGCGGTGTTCTTAGACACATTAATGGCGATTCTCCATTCACTCACCCACCATTGAAGGTCGTTGAGGTATGATGCCAAGTAGCTAAAAAGTACCGTTGGCTTGCAGGACGTGGTTATGATGGCCGTGTCGTCTTCGTAGAAGGACAACTCGACGTGGTTTGAGGGTGGGGCATATCATTGACATACAGACTGAAGAGGACAGGGGAGAGGCTACCCCAGCCCGCATATCTCGACGAGATGACATGGCTGCCTGGAAGGACGCTTCGAATTCCGATCCCTGAGTTAGGATGAGGTTTATGGACTATGTAAGACGAAATGTTGAGCGTTAGCTTGTAGAGGAAGCAATCAATCCAGACGGTATCGAAGGCTTTGGCCCCGTTGAGGAAAACTGCGCTGTTGATCCTCTTTTTGCCGAAATTCCTGGTTATTTTTCAGCGAGGCAGGCCAGCTGCAATGACGTGCTATGTCTGAGTCTGAACCTAAACTGCTCAGATCGCATCAGTCCGCATTCGTTTACAACGTGTAATATCCTAGTGAGTAGGATATTTCAAACAATTTACCAATCGTGTCCAAGAGATTAACGGGCAGATAGGAAGGGTGCAGTGCTGGATCCTTCCCCGGTTTAAGGAGAGAGATCACCCGAGCGTGCTTCCACGTATGGGGTAAGTGATGGGTGTGGAGAACCGTGTTGAAGACACGGGCGAGGAGGGAAAGTGCTCTCTTGGGAAGATACTTCAACGTCCTGTTTGGTAGTCCATTCGGGCCCAGAGCCTTGCTGACTTTGAGCCCCGTAATGGCTTCGTGAACCTCGTCATGGGTGGTTAAATGGTGTTCACTAGCAGGGCTTAAGAAGTACGACCTCAGCGCTGCCTCAACTGTCTCTATAACTGCCGGGACTGAAGGATCGATCACCGGCTGAAACTGAGCCTCCAGATTGTTTGCAAGGGTCACGGCTTTCTCAGAGTCTTTGACAGTGATTCCCCATGGGGTGACCAGGGGGGTGAGATTGTGTCGGAACTCTCATCACCCGCTTGGTCATCCTCCACAGCGATTGGTCTTCAGGATCTAGGGATTCTATTGTAGCGCTCCACTGGTTGTTTCTCCACTTGTTGAGGGGGTGGGTCACTGACCTCTGCAGGCGTTTGACTTCGGCTTTCAGAGTGGGGTCCCTCGTGAACTGCCACTGCGTTTGTAGCTGATTTTTCAGGCTATCTCATCCTGAATTCTGGCTGGTATTGGGGTTCATGGGTCGTCATGCGGGCGACGCTTTGGAGTTGACACTGCCAGAGCCTTCAGAATGGCGCAGGAGAAGTTCTCAACGTTTGTGGTGATTGCCATCTTGCTGTGCAATTCCGGATCGAACGGAATTAATTTTTCCAATTGAGTTCGGAAATTGGCCCCGTCAGTGCGCCTGAACTCAGGGCGATCCATTGGTTGGTAAAAGGATGAGCGACACGCAGTGTCAATGAGAACTTGGAGGTGCTCCGAGCTTAGTGCGAAGCACGAAGTCAGATACACCGGGAATGAGATCGTATTGCAGCGGGCATTTTGGAGCCACATACAACTGTACCTACACTCGCAAGCACTGACTCTCATTCAACTGGCTTCTTTTTATACAGGTAACTGCTGGTCAGAATGCTCTGTCATTGGTTGGTTGGCAAAGTTGGTAGTCTTGGCTTGTTAGATGTAGCTCCACTTGCCAGGGGCCGTTTCCTTCGGAATCTGGACGTAGTGCGCGGCAGGAATCTTGAATTGGAGCATTTTCTCAGCCAGCAAGGAGTAGATATTTGTCTCTTAAATGATACATTTCTTAACGCTGCGCAAGACTTCCAGCTTGCCAATTATGTCTGCCACCGCACAGAGAGACCAACAGCTGGGGTGGCACAGCCATCTTGGTCGGCCATGGTAAAATCCACCACTCTGTGCAGGTTTCGGGCCTGACCCACTTGAAGACGACTGCCATCCAAGTTACACTGTCGGAAAACTGGTGTTAATCCTTTGGGCTTACCTTTCGTCTTCCCACCCACTGATCGGAGCGGACCTAACCGACTGTTTCGACGGGGGAATGTCGGTTTGATGGCCGGAGACCTCAACACCAAACAAGTGGATTGGAAATCGCAGCTGAACACGAGACGGGGGAAACTACTACGTGATTATGCCGACAAGAACTCCTGTCTGACTTTGCACCGAATTCCCAACCACCAATCCATACAACCTCTCGGTTAATCCCGATGTCCTGGATATCATGATAAGCAAGAACCTCTCATTCCCGGTTTATCTAGCTTCGTGCTCTGCACTAAGCCCGGACAACCTCCCAGTTCTCATTAACACTGTGTGTCGCTCATCCTTTCACCACCCACTGGATCGCCCTGACTTAAGGCGCACTGATTTGGCCAACTTCCAAACTCAATTGGAAGAATTAATTCCGTTCGATCCGGAATTGCACAACGAGATGGCAATAGACACGTGCATCGAGAACTTCTCCAGCGCCATTCTGAAGGCTCTGGCAGCGTCAAGTCCCAAGCGTCGCCCACTTGACAACCCACGTCCTCCGTTACCGGCTGGGATTCAGAATGAGATACACCTGAAAACCCAGGTGCGCGGGCACTGCGGAGGCAGTGACAGATCACCTGGGACCCCGCTCTGATAGGCGAGGTCAACCGCCTCCAGAAGTCGGTGACCTGCCAGGTCAATAAGTGGAGAAACGACCAGTGGAGCACTACACTCGAATCCCTACATCCTGAAGACCAATCGTTGTGGAGGATGACCAAGCGGGTGATGGGAGTTCCTACATCATCTCGCCCCCCTGGTCGCCCCAGAGGGAATCGCTCTCAAAGACTCTGAGGAAGCCGAGGCCTTTCCAGACAATCTGGATTCTCAGTTTCAGCCGGTGACCGATCTTTCAGTCCCAGCAGTTATTGAGAAGGTTGAGGCGGCACTGGTGTCTTACTTCTTAAGCCCTGCCAGCGAACCCCAGTTAGGAACCCCTGACAAGGGTCACGAAGCCATTAGGGGTCTCAAGGTCAGCAAGGCTCTGGCCCCGAAAGGTATACTGAACAGGGCGTTAAGTATCTTCCCAAGCGAGCGGGTTCCTTCCTCTCTCGTATCTTGAACGTGGCCACTGCACCAATCACTTTCCCCAAACGTGGAAGCACAGTCGAGTGATCTCCATCCTTAAACCTGGGAGGCAACCAGCACTGCCCTCTTCCTATAAACCCAGTAGTCTCTTGGACACGATTAGTAAATTGTTTGAAAATATCCTACTAGCTAGGATCTTACATTTAGTAAACGAACGCAGACTGATGTGAGACCAGCATTTTGTGTTCAGACCTAGACATAGCACATCCTTGCAGCTGGCCCGCCTCATTGAAAGAATAACCAGGAATTTCGGCGAAAAGATGTTCACCGGTGCAGTCTTCCTCGACGTGGCCAAAGCCTCCGATAGTGTATGGATCGATTGCCTCCTCTACAAGCTAACGCTCAATGTTTTGTCTTACATGCCCCCACGTTTGCACCACATTGAGTTGTCCTTCTATGCGGACGACACGGCCATCATAGCCACGTCCTGCAAGTCGACGCTGCTTGTTAGCTACTTGGAGCCATAACTCAACAACCTTCAAAGGTGGTTGAGTGAATGGAGAATGGCCATAAACGTCTCTAAGAGCACAGCGATAATCTTCGCGCGTGCCAGACGGCATTTTATCCAGCCCCGACCAGTAACACTCTTCGGGGAACCAATCGAATGGGTCGACACTACTCGCTATCTAGGGGTGAACCTAGATACACGACTCACCTGGTCGCCTCACATCGACCAGGTCAGGAAAAGGACTTCTCAAAGGATGGGTATGCTGGGCCCCCTCCTGAATAGGAAGAGTGATCTGTCCATCAGGAACGGACTCATGCTACTCGTATATAAGCAGCTCATCCGCCCCTGATGAACTATGCGTGCCCCGCGTAGAGATTCTGGAGCCCGCTCCTATGTCCGGAGGTTACAGTTCTTACAATCCAAGTGTCTTCGCCTCGCTACTGTTGCCCCTCGGTACGTAACAGGCAGATACACGAGGATCTGGGCATTGCGCTGTTTGCTGACCACATCACATCCCTGACCGAGAGCTTTGACTCACATTTAGCTGATGGGGGGAAACCCTTAGTACGGCAACTCGGCAGATAATTAAGCTGATCGAGGGTTGACCCGTCACCTGTCGCGAAACCCAAGGGCAGCAGTGGGCAGCAGGCCAGTCGAGGCCACCGTCCGTGATGGCCAAGTAGACAAATGAATCCCTTTCGGCGCTGAACAGCCGAGCGCCATTCGGTTGTCCTGAGGTTTTCCATGATTTTCCCCAGTTGTAAAGCAAATGCCAGGGTATTCGATGCAAAGTTGGGGCACAGCCTGCACTCCCCTCCCCCAGGCGCAGCGGCTTCACTTAAGCGCCTGACAAACATTGCATAACACCAGTATGCAACAGACCCAGTCTGGGCTCAGAACCCAGACAGCTAACAAACCAAATTTTATTACTCCCATACTTAGTACAGGGTAACCTAGGCCCTAGTCTTTGGCAAAATCAGTCAAGGCCCTCAGCCTGACTTCAAAATCGTTAGCATAAGCATAATCTCCTGTTAGAGTTCAGGTGTCTGTTACTGAGACCAGCTATGCAGTCAAATGCAGAAATTGCTAACAGACAGGGGGACGTCAACTAGCGCTTTGTGCAAGTCTCCACCCCCAGTTAATGTTTTTGGCTTGGCTTGGCTTGGCCGTTTTCTTTGTTTGTGGAAGTAGACAGAGGAGGGATTGAGGTTTGCTGTGGTGGTTAAGCTGCTGTTGTCTTTGTCATTATGGGGATTGGTGTGCGGACAGAGGAAAGAGAACTGCAATGTAGGTGTCCCCACATTACCATGTACACCACAGATGGCAGCAGCAGCTTCCTCTAAAATGCAAGATTTTAGTTTCTTGCAAAAGTGTTGCTTATGATTCAAGGCTGCTGGGATGCAACACAATAATCACTGGTAGTGTAGTCACAAGTGTTTGAAAAGATCATAGTGCCTGCATCTACAATGTCATGCAGTCCCTGAACTCACACGCACGATTATCCTTTGAAAATTGGGAAATACACAAATGACTATGGCAGAATATCCTACATGATTTAATTCTTCTTCCAACATCTCGGCACCTCTCTATCACGTTACATGGCATCATGCGCCAGACATTTGTAAACTGGGCGCTCATAAAGTTGAGAAACTTGAATTCAATTTATGTGAATAATATTTACAAACAGCACTTCCGTCAACTGAACTTGCATGATATGATTTGGTCTATAATGCAGATTTCAACTCTTCCTCCCAAGCATTCATGGACAATAAAGCTCACTGCAGTTAAATCACAGTGGTTACTTAAGTCTGTTTGAAGAGTAACTGCATGGTGCAGTCTACATTACAACTTCACTGCTGCTAACCTGGACCAGAAATTCCCTACTTGTAAGGAAACTAAAAATCCTTTACCATTTTGCATTATCACACTTTTCTAAGATCAATTTTAATATTATCTTCTGATATATGTGTGGGTAACCTAATTTGTCTCTTCTATGCAGCCTCTTAAAACATTTCACATTTTCACTTAAGTACATACTGTGCTGGCAAAAAATTTTAAAGTCTGCCATGCAGACTCACAAGTCTAATGTATGAGAAGCAGCTTTATGAAAAAACTCAATGAATACAGCTGCAGCACTGTCAAATAATTTATGAAGGTTAAAACGACCCACAGTCTTACTATTTGCTGTACATAATGGATTCAGTGTAACATTTGAACACCCAAAAACAAATCGTTATAACATACATAACATGTATATGTGCACTGTACTAGTTCAGCATATTTCTTAATTGATGACTTACTCCATTTTGCAATGTCACTCTGATTACATTTTGTACATACTAAAATACCTACCTCCTGTAAAATATGTACACATAAAATAGCAGCTGAAAAGTGTTTCTTTAGTCAATGAATGTGTTCTATTGTGTACTATTCTATTGCTACTTCACAGAAACAGCAGTTACATTCTGTGTGTTACTGAATACATGCTTGTGCGACAATAGGTGTGGGGAAAATATGGTATGATGATTACAGTTCAGTGAAGTGATGACATTATTTGACATAAAGTGAAATATTATACCATCACTACATGAAGATAAACCACCCACAGCAACAGCATGGGTTTATCATAAGTGTGACAGACTGTAGTCCTAAAACAGTTGTTCAAGAATGAGGTGTAGTTCCTAGTCACCTGGCTAATGTCTCATCATCTTCAGCGAACAGACTGAAATTACAATTCTGCACTATTTCCTGAATTTATACTGTCCATCCACTCATGCAACACATCCTTCCCAGCACAATTCCATTGATTTCTATTAACCTCAAAATACACAGAAAGCAGTTAAAATTATAAAGCTACCCATAATGCAAATTTCACCAACTTCCCATCACTTCCCAACACTTAGGTCCAAATAATCTCATCAGCAAAGTGTTCTGCAACACCTGCAGTCCACATCCCACCCATACACATACAACAAGACCAAGTTTACACCAGAATCATTACAATAAGAATGTACATGTCACATCTTACAGATGAAAGGTACGTACCATCACTGTCAAATGACCTGCAGGCACCTTGACTGCTAAGGACACCGAGACGGAAGAAGTTGAGGGAAACATAGGGATGAAGACAAAGGTTGCAACTTCCTACAATGGCGGAGTCACACAACCCACTCCGTATTGCTCTATATGCATGCTCAATTGCAGTCAGTGATGATGAGCACGCAGTATCCAATGTATAACTGGGCCCTGAAACCAGGTAATTACACTTGTATATCATCACAAAAATGAACTACCTACATTTTTCAGTACAAAGTATCGTGAATTTGCAGACCAGTAACAATGCCGTCAACATTCATAGACAAACATGTTGTAATGCTTGAAATTCCCTGTACTAGTATCAATTGAAATATCAGTACATGCTAATATTCAAATTTCAGCATTTAACTGAATACTTATGATGTCATAATACAATACAGCACTTCCTCTCCAACTAGGCAGAATATGTTTATGGAATGCTGCCATAAGATATTTCATGTGTTCCATGTATATGCATTACAGAATGTTGCATACTTATATGATAAACCAACAAACACACATTATAATTATATTCAGTAACATATTGTTACTCTTTACCAACATATTTTGGTCACTGTTCTGACTGTCATCAGACTGGCTTATAACAAGAATACAAATAATATGCAAATAATTGTTCAAAATGTATGATATTACACTTGATTTGTAATTGAAATGTGTCACAAAGTGGTTTTATCTTATATTTTTGTACATTTATTTGTATATTGATGGTATTCTTTTCATAAGCCACTCATATTATGGTCACAGGTGTGACTGAAACATGTTGGTGAAGAATAATACTATGTGACTGAACATTTTGTAATATGTTCCACATTCACAACAATAATTAGGTTCATAAAACATATAAACAACCAACACATGCACACTAATTTTGTGTCATATTTTTATTTATAATATTTTCACCAACATGTTTCGGCCAGCAATCCGGCCATCTTCAGGGCTATGTTTTTTGATACAAGAATACAACTGCAGTTAAATGTGTTACCATCACTTCATGATATTAAAAATATAGAGTTTTGGTTGAAATTTTGCTTTTGAATAATAATGTGAAGTAATATAGAATTATACCATATGATTACAAAATAGTGGAATTCAAAATTATTTAGTGTTTGTGGAGTGATTTATAAAGTAGTTATGTGGTGATGTCTAATCCTGTAATAAAAATTATACTGATGTAAAAAAACTATGTCAGTACATTGATTGAGCATATTTATAAATGTGCATTTGTTGGTTTATCACATAAGTATCAAACTATCAGAAGATACTTCAGAGCTGGTAAGCACTGGAGTGTAAAATACAAATAAATACCCTTGGTAACTGAATGAGTGATTGAGTCGCATCTGGGTTTCCATGACTATGCTTGGTTTGTGATTGAGTTAACATCTGAGTTTCCACGGTTCATTAGTTTCTATTGTAATGACACACGTTGGTTAAGAGTGTCTTCACAACTCCACCTTCCATGGTATAACCTCAGGGTTTCCACGATTATGACACAGCTCTGTTTATGTGTGATATACTGCTAGATCCCACTCAGTCATTCCCAGGAGTAAATAGTTCCCGCCACATCAATATGCTTCATTTGTGACTGAAACACTCAATGGGCTCCACAGTCGCCGGGATTTCCACTTGTCAGATTTTCATTTTATTTGTTATAGGAGTTCTTTAAATGTTGTTCTGCAGTGACAATTTCATAAAAATTTGTAAAGTGACAGCCATACTTTATTTATGGGGCAAATAAAATTTTGCCCACATTTTCTACATTTCTTTATCTGGTTCAGATGGAATTTGACAAAGAAGGTACCCACAAATATTCACTGAGTGACTGTGAGTTTCACTGAAATCAGTACAGTGAAAAACCATACAGGATCAAGGGTTGTACACAAATTGCTGCACAAACTCCCCACATTTATTGTCTAATTTGTATAACATATGTTACAAGACATATGCAAAAAAATGCTGCGTACATTTCAGAGTTTCTTGAAAAGCTGTGCATGGCAAGCTGTAATTTTCCCACAGGCACAAATGTACTTAGATTTACACATTTCACAAACAACATGATTTTTTAAAGTAAAGAATGCCACATCACACAGTGCAACATTTGTAACTTTTATCTTCTTAAAATAATCTGAATTATACGGCAGTTCTGTGCTAAAATTATAAATGCTTGTATGTTAAAAGTAATGATCTCTTCATTCAATAAACTGAATCAAATACCAACTTCTATTGGCTACTGCAGTGGTGCATGTGAACAGTACAGCTGGCTGAACTATGTATTTTATGATGTTACTTGTAATGTTAAAGCCTGCCAAACTTCCCCTTGTAGCAGCATGTTAAATATTTCACATTCTCAGACAATAGGCATTAAACATCAGGTTGAATACATTAAAATTCTGACAACTATCTTAAGAACTGGAGGTTGTTATGTCCCCACTTAAGCTTACCGTTTGTGCCAAGCCAGTAAGACAGACGGTTGGAGAACAAAGCTCGACTGTAACCCGTGAGAGCAAGCCCATCGTTCTGTATCTTCTCATAATACAGAACTTTCTCTGACTCACCCACAGATGTACCAATGAAGACTCCTGTATTCTGCCCTCTTAGAAGACAGGGATTTACACCTTAACATAAAAATGAATTCACACTTGCAAATAGTTCTGCTGGTCACCCCCTACACATAAACACGTAGAAACACAACAACCAAGCAGTACTGAAGTACCAAAATAAAATTTCCTTCCATCTGAAGATTCACAACTTCTGGGATCCTATGCTGCATCACTGAGCGCACAATTCACAATGCTTCAACAGCATTATGATCTTTTGAAGCATAGGAACTATTTGTCCAGTGACACAGTGTAATATCAGAACACAAACTGAATCTTTGGTAATGCCATCATAACACCCCAAATCTTACACAATTCCTGACTCCACACAATACCCCACGCTAACATTCACTGGTGCTCACAGATAAATACAAAACCAAATAAATGCATGAAACAGAGTTTTTCCTGAGAAACTAACAGCTCCTCAGCTAGTCAAGAAATTCCCCACATTTTATGATACCCAATGGTTCACTACCGTATTCACGAGCACCTGCCACCTTTCCCCATCCTGAGCCTGATCAATAGAATCCATGCCTGCCCATCCCACCTCATGAAGATCCATTATAATATTTTCCTCCCTCCTAAGCCCAGGTCTTCTAAGTAGTCCCTTTCCTCAGGTCTCTCCACCAACATCCTGCATGCACCTCTCCTGTCTCCCATTCATGCCACATGCCACACCCATCCTGTTCTTCTATACAAAACACAGCACAATTTAAAAAACTTTTTGTCTCAGTTGAACTTCAACATTGTGATGTGACTTTACGTAGCCTGACAGAAGGTTGCTGAGGTTGTGGAAGAACATGTGGACTCCACCATCAAGTCAAAATTAATGTATTTAGCAATTAATCTAGACAAAACACAGTATCCCACACCAATTTAAGCTCTGAACTCGATGCTACCAGTTAAGTGCTCCCAAATATTATCTGTATTGACCTATCTTGCCTCTGCCTACCCAGGCAAGCAAGTAGAACGCCTTTCAAGTGGAAGTGCCCTTACAGGACATTCTCTTATATGAAGCATTAGTGTGATCACAAATATGACTGTCAGAGAATCGTATCTATAGCTTAGCATGTGAAAAGAACACAAGACGAGGACCTGGTATTCTTCACATTCTCCAACTCTTATTCTACAGAGTTCTGACTGTGAGGTATTACACTATTATTAGTTTATTTATGGACTCTGTCCCTCCTCTCAGACCCAACACACAACCACTGGGAAACAAAACCTCATCACAGGTGGATATATATAGGGATAGTCAATTGACATGTATAGTGCAGTCACTGACAGTAACTCTTTCTCACAGATAAAAGTTAGCGTATTATGCCTACTTGCTTACATACTGCCATATGGGAGGAGTGGAGGTCACATTGTGGGTGCTTGGAGGGAGCTAACATGCCTGAAGCAATGTCACCTACATTTCTAAGAACATCTGCTTGTGTTATTACTTCAGTACATCATTTCTTTAGCTGGGGGCCAACTATAATGAAAGCTTTTGTTATGTGTGATGCATAGTTTTATATCTTACACAGTGCCATAGTACAGACTGAATATGTTATGATGAACAATCTTTTTGTCCAGTTAACAGTAAGTAATGCACAATAATATGAGCTCTGTACTGCATGTAACCAACTAACACAACAACCTTCTAGTACCTCCTGCACACAAGTTCGAGGAGTTCAACTCATATCAGTTCTTCGTTCAGTGTCACCCGACTGCAATAAAATTTTACCTGTCTATGCAAACTGAGCAGTTCCAGAAAATTTATTTATTTTCTTATTTTTAATAATAGACCATGTACAGGGTCTAGACAATCAGTATTACTAAGTGTAATATACTGTGTACTATTCACCAGAACATCAGCAACTTGGCTTTTAATTCTGATCTACATTACATCAATACTTTCTGTAAGATTCTTTTATCAAAATACAGTGGGATGTGCTACAAAAAACGAATGCTACAACAAACAATTTTTATCAATAAAATCAGGATGTTACAATGAATGTGGAGGAACATCACTGGCTGACGCAGCACACACATGCGCATGAAGTGTCGTGCCTTCCCACTTTGATTAGAGCGTCAAACATCACTTTTGTTATCATTTGTAAGGTTCAGTTATCAGTTTAGTTCAGTTACCTGCTTATTTGTACAGCATATAAAGGTTAAATAAATTAATTTTATATTATTTTTAGACTTAAATTTTTTATTTTGTATTATAATTTCCTGTTTAAATGGTTTTGTTGGTTGGTAACTTTACTCTAGGCTGTGGGTCTGTAACAGATTATCCTTAAATACATATATTTTAATGTATGCTGGAACAAACAGATGCTATAACGAACGAGGTTCTGGAACCAACTACATTCATTCTAGCATACCCAAATGTAAATGTATGTGTTGAGTTCTAATGCATAATATGCACTTATTAAAAAATGACAATTTTTAATTTTATTACCCTGATAATGCTAAATGAATAGTACAAATTATGAAGCCAGGAATCATGTAATTTTGTCCAGTCTGTGTATAACAAATTACTAAGAGCATAAAAGATAGAACTGCTAACCTGCATCCACAATAGCCTCATATGTTTTCTCCAGCAGCAGGCGGGATTGTGGGTCCATGTTTTGTACCTGTTTGTTGTGAACACCAAAGAATGATGCATCAAACTTCTCAATATTGTAAAGTTTTCCTGTCCGTGCAGGTATCTCAGGGTGATCTATAAATACAAAATTTTCATAAAACACAGACTGAATCTTATGTAAAAATATTCTAATACACTCTACCCTGACCACAATAAGACAATTTCATTCTTTCAAGCACAAAATTTAAGTGAAAGTATTTTCTCACCAATGTTCTGTAATATCCAAGAGAGTATCAATTTGTTTGATGGCTCAAAGCTTCACACACTTATCCACTTCTCACTCCTATTAAAATAATGATGAGTATGAAGTACTGCCGAAATGACACTCAGATGGGATAGTGGAAGTACTGGGAGAAAAACCTGTCCCATTACCTCTTTATCCATCACATGTCTTACATGGGCTAACGCAGGATCAGACCTGGGCCTCTATTGTGAGAGGCCTTAACCAACCACCCGAGCCATGGAACAGGCTGTCTGAAGCACAACAAATGCTTTTAGACAATTACTTAAACACACAGTTTGTACCACACAGAAAACACAATAATCTGTATTACAAAGACCACCCATTTAATGTTGCTTACAAAACTAACCCTTTAAACGCCGAGTTAAATCCCATCTGCCATTTGCTGTTAGTATTAGGAACTCATATTATTCTCCACGTTAGCAGGGTATGGGCTAACTGCTGTTTATTGTCAGTCATATGAAGTGCACAAACCCAATGTGTGTGCAAAATGTACAAGTTCTTAACATCACAGTGTGTGGTCTGTATAATATGTAATTACTGTGGATTAAAGGGTCAAATGTCTGATTGTACAGTGCTACAGTATACGACATGTCTTACCAGACAAAGGGCTATGTCAATTAGGAGCTTAACTATAACACTCCACAAGCCTCTGACTCATTGCAAACATCCCCCGATGGAAACAAAAACGTTTCAAATGTCAGACTTTGCAACTGGTCACCTAAGACATACACATAAGTGTCATTTACTTGCCATGAATATTTCAAACCTTATGTGATTTGGCATGAATTCAAGCTTCTGCCATAAAACAGATGAGAACAGCATTCTTAAGGGTTATTATGAAGTGAGTAGTGGTAATTCCTTAGCGACGTTTTGGGAGAACCTATCAGTCCCATTTTCAGAGGACCTTTGAAGATTGGACCGTAGGTTGTCCCGAAACGTCGGTAAGGAATTACCACTACTTGCTGCGTAATAACACATTACAGCACAGTTTTCTTACATGATTTTCTATGTTACCACAGTGCATTACATAAAACAAAGATGCAAAATGGATACATAATTTGTGCATGTCTGTTTCCTTCTAATTACATATGTTAATGGCACTGCCACTTGTTCTGTGGCTTGCATACAGAAACAGGAACACACATCAGCAACACAGTACTCAATTATTTCATTACCACAAACAATACAGTCAGTAGCAGACCAGATAAAGTTCAAAGACTATATTGCTTCCTGTAAACAGACCTTTGACCAAGGACATGGTTTCAATACACAATGCAGTATGAAACGTGATTTCATTAATACAAATTAGCCGTGGAAAAATATATATTCAGTGCTGAGAGTATTGGAACTGAGCACAATGTATGACTTAAATTCTGCACGCTGCTATTAAGATTCATTAACATTCAATTTATCCTTTGTGGGATGCTGTAGGATTGTTCTGAGAGACAACCGCAGTATCACACATATATAACAATATTTATTAACGTCAAGAGTTGGTTGTACAGTCCGGTGACGGCCTAATGGTCACACTATAGCGCGAGTCTGCAGCACGGCATGCAGTGCGAGAAACCTGGCAGTTAGTGAGTGACTGGTCCGCTTGGTAGATGTCTCTGCAGTGTGATGTCGTGAAGAAGCGTCCGGTTAGCCACGGGTGTCGGTGTCCGCCTATTGTGCGGCTGGGCTTGAACGGAGGACCATGGTGGACCTCGGCAGAGAGTGGCCAGTGCAGTTGCTGGCTGACGGCTGCTTGCGGTTGCAGGGGAAGGCCGAGTTCACGAAGCGGCGTGACAGGCAGTCGGGCATTGATCACACTGTCTTCATGCTGTCTTGCAGAGCTTCCTTCTTGTTTGTCACTGACAAGTTACTCCTACCGAATGAACTGCTTTCCGATGAACTGCCTCCCGTTGGTTAGATGGTCTCCTTATATACAGGTTGCCTGCTGTCCAGTCTGCTCTGCCACTGGCTGGTTGGCAGGGTTGGTAGGAGTGCCTTGTTGGGTGTAGTTCCGCTTCCCAGGGGGCGTTTCCTTTGTTTGGAAGTAGACACAGAAGGAGGGAGTGAGAGAGTGGTTTCCTGTGGTGGTTAAGATGCTGTTGGCTAGGTCGGAGTGCTGATTGGTGTATGGACAGAGGAAGGAGAGCTGTGAGGTGAAACGGGATTGAATCAGAGATGGAGTGACATGTGGGTGTCCCCACACCTTATTCCTACATCAAGTTCTACATGCAGTTTCTTACTGAAAATAGCAAACATTAATATTCATGTCCATCATAATTTCAAATTACATGTAAAGGCAGTAGCACATTACTCAGGGATCTGACTGACCTGTTGTACTACAGACAGCATCATACATTATATGTTCTACATGACGGAATTTTAATTTATGATGAGTGATTCAAAATGCTGAAATATAATTATATGTTCACACATACATACATACATATGTTATTCTGAAGGTAAATCAAACCTGAATAGCAAAAACAAACAGACAAACACAACAATAAAAATTTAATTGTGGTACATTTATTCATTCATGCTTTATTTAATTTACAGTGTCACAGGATGTGACCTTATTGAATAAAAAACAGGAAAGGTACATATTCATTATCCATTGTTCTTTTGTTTTATTAATTTTTTAATTCTATATTAGCGCACATATATATTTACTAAGCTTATTTGAGTGTATATTATAATTTAATTTACAGTCGTATAGGATATCTTATAAGACTGTATGCAAGCACCACGTTCAGACACGCAATACGTCAGTACAGAAATAAATCCGCCCACGGCAGGAACATCAACGAGGCAAATAGGAGTAACTTAAGCATACAAATGCATACCGCCACATCACGGACAAGTAATAGCAAAAAATAAATTTTAGCAACTTCATATAGGAAATATTTTTTTAAAAAACTCCCTGATGATGGTCATATGGTGACTGAAACATGTAGGAGTGAATAATTTTAATTTTAATTGAGGTTATGTGTTTTTAAGATATTCTATGTGAA
>Ga0123355_10007611_pt1 | contig 16258 bp, 16 predicted proteins | sample TergutEmb28metaG_3_FD_89872 | JGI IMG/M metagenome (GOLD analysis project Ga0123355, IMG submission 89872) | Embiratermes neotenicus P1 segment gut microbial communities from Petit-Saut dam, French Guiana - Emb289 P1 | ecosystem: Host-associated > Arthropoda: Insects > Digestive system > Gut ...
AAAAAAAAAAAAAAAAAAAAAACTTGATGACAGCTCGCATCTCCATGTTGTTGATATCGCGCGCGTCGCCTGACGTGCTTCCTTTCAGCCTCTGTAACAATAAAATGACGTGCTGTTCGGCACGTGGACAGACCCTCTTCCCAACGACACTATCTATTCCGTCCTACGACATCGGTAAGTAGGTCGGGCTAAGGATTTATCAGCACCCCCTCGTGTATATTCAATAACCTCGTTTCCGAATATCGTTTCGTTATGAGATAATGTGGATTAATTAAAAAAAAAGAGCCAGACAGGCTACATCTGAAAATATAATTTGGCGCATGGGCTTTGCTTGGCAGATAAGTAAAGCAAAGATACACAGACGCAAAATAATTAATAATTTTTCCTTTTCTACAGCAAAAGTGGTTAACGCCGCATAGACTAGTAAATATTTATCGAAGGCTCTTCAGTGTCAAGTATTTCACTGAAGGTGCCTGAATTGATTGATCCTGAATCGGGAGGCACTATTGTCTTCGAAACATCGGTAACTTCTTACAAGGTCAAGCAGTCCCGTTACAGGCCTGGAGTGGCCCAGAGGGTTCCAGGAATTGAAAGTTCCCAGATTTCGTGACAACAGCACAGGATGGTGGTAGGTTGTCAGCCTTACGCACCGGCCGCCTTTACCCCAGGAAATACTCCTGGTACTCACTTCTGTTAGAGGTTGAGTCGACCCCAGGGCCATAGTGCGATCTGAAGGATTTTATAGCAATGAAAAATCCACTGACATCAGCTGAGATCGAACCAGCGACCATCCGATTTGTATCACCACACCTTAACCACTGTGCTACTACGGTCCTCAAATTCTTACAAGACAACAATAAATTCCCAGAAGACTTGAATCTCCAGCATCACCGGTGGCTGCAGTAACCTCAAATGTCGCAATAGGCCTACAATGACCTCTTCTTCGACTATACCTATTAAAAACATCATTACATTTGTCTAACAAAGTTACGATAATATGAGAATCTTTAGGCTTTCTGACCCGTAAATTTGGGGTTTCATTTCCACAAAGATACAGCGGGTCAACAGTGGATGATGGATGCCAATCACACAGTCATTCGTCGGAATGTACCAGAAAAATGGAGACCTCAAACTGACAATCAACAGTTTTTGTTGTTAGTAATATGTCCCTAAACTAACTAAATATTCTCTGTGACAATACTTACTGCCTCACTTGATGCACTTCACTGTTACACAAGACAATAGGAGCTAAAACATTTCATCTTCCAAAACGGGTTTCTTTTCCCTTGCAGTTCAGTTACTGTAGTTTTAGTGTCGTCTGAATTGAGACGATTTCGTAAGTTAGAATTTAAAAAGTAACAGCTCTATGGCGGTGAGTATCCATGCTAGTAATTGAACAGATGCACTCAAAAAGAGCATTCAGTTCAGGTCACTATTAACAATAGCTGCATGGAAAATATTTCGTCCTTTACCTACTTTACACGTTTTAAATGTGTTATTTAAACGCTTCCAGTTGCTAAGATTGTATAATGTGGGTGACAAATGGATGGATATGGAGCAATGGTTGAATTATACTGAGTGGGAAATGCAGAAATAATAATAATTAATATGTCACAGCAACATCATCACCCTCTGAGACTTCTATATGTTGCCGTCTTCTCCCATTTCCTAATTATCCTCATTACATTTTAATGCTGTTCTACTCTTTCCAGAATATCTTTACTACTACTTAAATCGTCTCCTGCAACAAATTCCTCCATTCATAGAGTACCAATTAACCATACACTTGTGTCTCAGGATTCATTTGTACTTCGTTCTGAAACTTTGTATTTTGTATTATAGCAATTTGCGGAATTTTTTTCGTAAATTCATTGTGTAGGTCTTTCGCTTTGTGTTACAAAATCTGCAGCAGATCCACTGCAAATGGAGAAAACCGAATAAATTTTCCTTGAAGAAGAAAGGAGGAAACAGAATAAAACAGGCAACCCAAAGGAATAAACAGCAAGGACACATGCAATAGTCCATGAGGGCAAGAAGGACTTATTTCATTACCATCAGGTAAGTAACTCGACGGCAGAAGGTGGAAGTGGAAAACATGATATCACCTTGTACGAACGGAAGGAACCTTCGCCCAAAAGAGGTAGGCCGCCCACTTTTGTTGTTGAATCAGCTATCAACCTCACATACCAAAAAAAGGTACAATTGTAGTAATGAAAGAGTTTTACAGTCCTTACATGAAAATATATGCATTACATTCACAAACGAAACTGCCTAAAGTCCACTTTCTTTGAATTCTAAGAGACAGTCTAATGCTTGAGCTCCTGTAAGAATTCCTGGCCATCTGCCGTGCGTCCCGCAGTTTAATGTTTCCCCTCTTTTCTTCTTGAGGGGCCATCCCGAGTTTTATTTTCGAATAGAAAACGCAATTCTTCTTCCTCACATGGTGTAGCAGAACGTGCATTTTTCGGTATTACATTCTGTGCCGTGAGTTGAATAAAAGACGCGTTTGTACACTGGCAGCTGATATGATGACATAATGCATTCGCGGCGTGATCGCTATGCGACGTGGTTGGTAAGAGGTAGCAGTGCATTCGTTGTGGAGGGTATGCAGTTCTATAATGTGTGTTGCAGCGCCTGTGTGCTGGGGTGCGGTTTTAATTGAAGATGTCTGTGTTCATGCTAACGGTGTCTATTACAGTCTATTGTTGCTCAGTGATTATCGCACATACTGCTATTGTTAAATTCAGAGCAGCTTAAATTCGTGCACTGCCTGCTACCATTCAGTCCAGACACATCCTCCTTCATATTTTTATCGAAAACTGTGAAGATGAAAACATGGAGAACTATAACGTTGCTTGTCGTGCGGGTGCGAAACGTGGTCTCTTTAAATAAGGGAAGAACTGAAGCGAGGGGTGTTCGAGAATATGGCGCAGAGGAAGGTAATTGCGACTTAGAAAAAGGAGGCTAAAAAGAACCGCTTGATGAAGATTTCCCTACTTGCACGCCTCGTCAAATATTATTAGTATGATCAAATCAAGGATGTTGAGATGGGAGGGGCATGTGGCACGCACTGCGGAACAGGCGAAATACATAAAGCGTTTTGCTGGGGGTCGTGAACGGAAGAAGCAGCTTAGAAGGTCTAGCAGTAGATGTAAGGATTTTTTAATATTATTTGTACCGTGCATTGGCACGGTACAAATAATATAAAAAAATGTGAGGATAGTGTTAGAATGAATCTTAAAATAACAAAATGGGACGATTTAGCTGGCTAAAACGGAACAGGTGGCACTTTCTTGAAAACAAAGTAATGGATGTTGTGTTTCCAACAAAACTTGCGAATTAATTAGCTACGTGTGGAAATACAAGCTACTCGATAGAGTAGGAAAGTTTGTGAGACCTGTGTAAAATCAGCAGGCTTATTCCATGGTTGACTGAAAGCCAGTTTTCTCTGTATTACTGCAGTAGAGAAATGGCTGAATACGTGAGCACAGAGCAAAAACACCAGATCTGAAGAAATTAACTCCGCGCCTCCCACCACTTTTGGGAAAGATGCCGTATTGAAACTGAATATTATCTGAGAATGTTCCAAATCATTTCCATACCACAAAGGTAAAAGCTGTCTCTGTCCACGCCATGATGGCATGTAGAGGTACATCCACTCATTCTTAACGTCGATGCTAGATGGAAGTACTGGTACTGACTGAGGAGTTTTCAGTTGACCTTGGCAGTTGTTTGCACCAGGGAAAGCCGACATTTCCTTGTGTGTGAACAGTAACCGATGTATTCCCGTTAAAAATACAATGGACAGAAGTGCAGTCGCCTTCTGAGCATGCGATATAATACTGTCTGCAGTGTTCCATGTGATTATAGCTATGTATAAATTTCACTTAGACTTCTTGTGAATGAAAAACCAAACAAATGGAGACCAGTGGACAGAACGTTGACATGATCTGTATGATGTTTTCTCCAAACCGCCGTCGTGAGTGTTAAGAGATTCTACCCAGGTTGTGCAGGTCAACTGTTCTGTAGGATAAGGGACAGTAAGCGGTCAGCATCACTCTCCGGCTGATTTACGTCCGGGAAAGAACCTTGTTACTGATTGAATAGGAGGCTCTTTGGGGCCCAGTGTGGATCTGGTTTTTCGGGGAACAAAAAAGCTTCTTGTTCCTCCCGGTATTCGAACCCCGGAGCTTCCACCCATCGCTTCATATTTATACTAACTACGCGTTCCCATCTCACCCGTAGCTGTTTATACCCTATTCAAACCAGTAATAACAACTGCAATAACTTCATGAAGCAGAATACTTCTTAAAAGTTAATAAAATGTTCCTCAACTGGTCAAGAATGTTACCTCATTTAACAAAACCCGAAAATCCATTACCGTTTTCACAGGATCCCGCCGTCTGTCTCTATCCTGAACACGAATAATCCAGCCCAAGCCACGCCATCCCATTCCTTTAGGTCCATTTGAGTATTAAGCCCATCAACGCGCAGGTTTCCCCACCAAAATCTTGTATTCATTTCTATTCTCACCCAAAGTACCAAATACCACGCTTACCTCATCCTCCTCTTTTTATATCCGTAATATTATTTGAAGGGGGGTACAATTCATGCACCTGCTTACACACGTATCCTTGCGAACTGCACAATTTTGCATCACGTCTAACGAAATATTGGTTTGTGTACACAAACGAATGTAAAGACGACGTAAACTAATGCAGTGTATCTCTCCATGTAAGGCTATATTCATAAGAACATTCCTTCTTCTGAGCAGCTGGCAGTCCCATCTAATGCTGCAGACAGGAGTAACAATTAAAGTGGCGTGTTCCCTCGCCTGGCAAATTCGACCGTGTTAACGTAGGCAGAATTTGTGTAGACATAAATTCCCTTCTTTAAATGTCACATTGAATTTAATATAGCCAGTTCACTACACACAGATGTTTCTTTAGCGTGGAACTCAGTACTGCAGAGCGGGTGGCGTCATCGTTCGTAATGCAGGCCGTTGATATAGTCCGCTCTACGGCGCGGAAATGGGCACTTCATAGCGCGTAGCATTAATGGTCGTTACCCAGCAGTGGAGCTATGAGTAGGTTCCGCCTAAACCTGTGCATACACTTTACTGATACGTTGTTCTCAAGTGCCAGTAAGTGTCCTACGGCCTATTAGAAGAAGTATTTAATTCAAATATCGACGTCGTCTGCTACCTTTTCTAAAGTGCGTCGCAATTTCCACCAGTTTCATGCTGGGATAGCAACCGTGTCTGTTTTCTCCCGGGTCCTTCCCTGACCCACGTTCCAAGCAATGCCACAACGAATTGCAGTGTCACTTTTCGACCTTCGTTATTCTTCCAAGCTAATTACGTCCCTTCCTAATTGATTTAAAAAACAGTTTCGAAGTCAATAGATTATTTTACGCCCATTTCTAATTTTAAGGAGCCTAGCCAATGACGAATTGAAAAGTTAAATGTAAAATTGTGATCTGCACTGCCCTATTTTGAGTTATGACGTGGTGCAGTCTCGTAGGTATATACCAACTTTTAAGAGAAACATATGGAAGTAAAATTGCTACTTAAACTCGTTCTATCCTCCATCTTCAGCAGTTGAAACAATATAAGAATAGCCTTTTCAATAAGTGTATTCAATTTTTCTCGACATAAAAACAATCAGATTAAATTGCTACAGAATTTAAAAGTACACTTTTCACTGCCCCGTAATTTCTAACAAAATGGTCTGAAAAATCCACTTATAGAATATATAAACTTTCCCTGTTGTCTTAGTAACCAACTTAATTCACAAATTCTTGTTTTATAATAAGTTTATTATATTCCTCTACATGTTTCGAGCACTTTTGTGCTCATCATCAGGAGGTCAAAATTGTATTATACAGCAGCTGGTATCATCACACTCTGTTGGTGGCCGACCGGTGCACACCTGTGCACCGGTCAGCCACCTACAGAGTGCGATGATACCAGCTGCTGTATAATACAATTTTGACCTCCTGATGATGAGCACAAAAGTGCTCGAAACATGTAGAGGAATATAATAAACTTATTATAAAACAATAATTTTTGCATTAAGTTGGTCAGATACTAAGATTGTACTCAGATGCACGGTCAGCAAAACATCAACAATTCCCCGTTGTCGTTCGTGATTTTCAAGATGATATTTCATAATTTTAGCACATTTAAAAAGACTATATATTCAAAAGAAATTGATTCCCAGAGCTTTTGAATCTCCCGAATTGCATCCAAATCACTTTCCGATTACGCCCGTTCCTGTTTCAAATCGATAGCACATAAAGTTGTAAAGAATGGCATCCTCTTGAAAATAAAACGTGTTTTTGATTACTGTAATATGTCCGTCCATCAGCACATGTTTTTCTGCACAGAAACATTTCGTTCATCAGCACAGGCAATTAAGCAACGAACACGCTCTTCAGCGTGGGAGGGCTCAGAAGGGAATCTGCTGTGATTGATGGGTAACTTGTTTAACGACGTTACGTCTACTATAGTATTATAACCTAACCCAACACATCAGTCGTTTCGCATATCTTAATCTCAGGGAATCTAAGTGTTCTAAGTAGCAAATCGGGAATAAATAACTGTACACCATAAAGTATTCTTCGTATTATTTCACCAGATTATTAAAGTTTATAGATGTTTGCTTGTATGGAGGCGCCGTTGAAAATCTTTGCACTATTAGCCTCGTATCATGTACACAACTTCTCACATCCTGGGTAGGAAACGGACTGCTTACTTACCTTAACCTTTTGGCGCCGGAATTATTTTTTTAAATTTTAGTACACACTGTATATAAAATGTGAATAATACAGGAACCAAATACATTAGAATTATGAAACAAACTGCATTTTGAAGAGAAAAAACGGAGAGCATATACCATGTTTAAAGTATTCAGTACCTATATTTGTTGAATAAATATATAAAATGCAACGTTTAGAGGTTAGCGGTGCGGTACGACCACTATAGTGGTCGTTAGGCGTCAAACGGTTAATGTTTCAACCTCGCACAGTTCAAATCCATCCCTCCTTAAATATTTTTACTCTTCCCAATAAGCTAACAGTTTAAATCCCATTACTCCCTAATAAAATCAACATTCAAAACTTCAATACTTTGTTTCTATTGGCTGACGTAACACTGTTCCCGTATCACACTAGCATAATCTCCCCGTGTCTTACTCTCCTCTCTCTCTCTCTCCCTCCCTCTGCCACTCTCTCACTCTCTCTAACCCTCTATCCCTGTAAGCTGCTATACAAATCCGTTACACTCGCCATTCAACCCAAACTAACTTACTGATTAAAACAAATCCACCCAATCTATCAAATATAAAACTTTAACACCTCATAGAACTTAAACTAACTATAACGGTTATAGTATGGCGACCATTTAAGGTATTACATTGCAAGTCACGAGCTGTTGTTGAAATATTTACGTGGTGGAAAGTACGAGATATAAAGCACAGGGGGTCATGAGGAAAATAGCAGGGATAGCGTCGTAAAGGGTAGCGGTCACATCACGATGTTACAACAGTTCAAATAGCAGGGATAGCGTCGTAAAGGGTAGCGGTCACATCACGATGTTACAACAGTTCAAATACCCCGCCATCAATGTAATATCCCTGCACCAAGTCCAGGTCCTAGTATAGAAGGAATATTAGGATTCGTCAATATTTTTCCTACCTGCGTACAACCGACAAATGAGAGTTCGTAGTTCAAAACGGCAGGCAGCTGAAATAGACCGAAGAAAGTTGACATTCTGCTGGCATTTGTAATAATCAAATCCTTCAATGTACAGACACATGAACACTTGTTAACGAATACAGATATAATAAATGAACCCAATGTACAGTTCAATGTACAGACAAATGAACACTTGTTAACGAATACAGTGATACCTCGGCTAACGAGTGACCCTGCTAACGAATTTTTCGGCTAACGAAGATGTTTTTCGCTATTTTTCGGACTCGGCTAACGAATATGGATTCGGCCAACGAATGCTTTAGTGGATGTGCGCGCTAACATAAAGCAGCAAACATGAACGGTCGGGCCATTCCAGGAGCTCGTTTCGGCTAACGAATGCGATTCCGGAAATAATTGTCTTCGTTAGCCGAAGTATCACTGTACAGCTATAATAAATGGACCCAATGTAAAGTTGCGTGTAACAAGAATACACAAAAGCTTTTGTTACACCTTTCTGGAGACCTTTACTTTCAATGCGCAACACTGTTAGGTAGTACTGTACGTACATTTCTTTCTTGTTTGACGTATTTACGCACCTCACGATTTCTTTTCAGTCCATGCCTAGTTGCGCCATCACCCTGTTAAACCCGCCGTTTGCCATCTTGAAAACGAGTTCTGTCTTCTACTTTCCTGTACCTTATCCCACCCTATGTCCCGTAATTTCCATAATTGTTGATCGATTTTTGTGAAATTTAGTATTTGAGGTCCGAAGGTTTAGCAAATGCGAGTTTCCTAACAATCCGTATCATGAGAGTGGGAATAAATTTCTGATCACAGTGAAAAACTTACCGAACACCAAAAAATTCGCTCTTCTGTAACGTAAACTTAATGTACAGGGTGCATATAAATTATCGGAGGATTTTGCAAAAATTATCGGAGGATTTTGCAAAACCATATTTTCTTCCTTTGGGGTTTCGTCCAGGACAATGTTTACGTCCCACCACTTCCAAAGACACTGCCACAATTGCGAGAGCGCATCAACACCGCAATTGGGAACGTTACACAGGACGTGCTTGAGAGGGTTTGGCGGGAATGGGAGTATCGCCTGGACATCTGCCGTGTCACAAGAGGGGCGCACATCGAATGCATTTCAGGTCACTATGAAACTGCAAACATTCCTCTTTCAAATGGTAGTAACGTCATGTATTTCTGTTCAGTATTTGTGAAAATATGGTTTTGCAAAATACTCCGATAATTTATACGCACCCTCTATTTTTATACAGCTGTTACATGTTTCGGCGTTAGGAACTCGCGAACTTCAGGGAGCTGGCACCAAAATTTATTTAAAACATACAGCAATAAAACTTGTCACAATAAGCGTACTTAACATATGTACCACAACATTGATAGGATAGTGTGTCCTATGTTATTGTTGTAGTGGGCCGGGTAGCTCAGTCAGTATAGAGACTGACTACGGGCCGGACGGTCCGAGATCGAATCCCGGTGGGGACGAGATTTTCCGCCCGTCCAGACCAGTCCTGGGGCCCACCCAACCTCCTGTAAAATGGGCACCGGCTCATTCCCGGGGGTAAAGAGCGGCCGGGGCGTGACGCTGACCACTCACCCCCTTCTAGTACTGCAGTCATAGAAGAGTAGAGCTATACCTCTACCCACCCTCTGGGCCACACCGGGCCTGTAATGTTATTGCTGTATATTGTAAAGTATTTTGTTGGCAGTCCCTTGAAGACGGAGAGAAAATAACGCCGAAACATGTAGGAGCTATGTAAAAGATAGTACGTGTACATTACAGATTAGTGAGCTTGTTGGTGTTGCATGGGTTTTGCACTTCGTACTAATGCACGGAAAATGTAAAAATCTCCTACCCCAGTTTCCGCACTTCTTAACCGACTTCAGTAACGGTAGGAAATCGAGATCTGCATTTGATGCTGTTACGTAATTTTGAGTTTCATGAAAATCCGCGCCCTAAATGTCGTACTCTACTTAAAGCCTTGAAAGAATTTCCGCCTTCAGTACCACAATTCGGACCGGGATAGCTCAGTCGGTTTAGCGACTCGCAACGGGCTGGACGGTCCGGAGATCAGATACCAAGGAAGGAGAGATTTTCCGCCCCCGTCCACACCGGCCCTTGGGCCCATACAGCTTCCTGTACAATGGGTATTGGCTCTCTTTCCCGGGAGTAAAGCGGCCGGGGCTTGGCGTTGATCACTCACTCCTTCTAGCGCCGAGGTTAAAGAAAAAATAGAGCTATACCTTCACTCCTCCTACGGATTTTCATGTGCTGTTCTAGGTTGAACTGAATACCACAATTCTTCATTGACTTAGGCGAAGTTCGGTGTGACAGATTTACACGTGATGAAGTTAGTCCGTTACAGTTTTCATGAAAATCCGTATAGTGAAAACCGTATTTCACACAATGGCGTAAATAGATCTTTGATCATATTTTCTACATTTTTCGTCGGAATTGGATAGAAATCGCTATAAATGATCTACACCTAATGCCAGCGCGTAAATGTGAACGTCGTAAAATTACTCACTTAATACCATACTGTACCTAAGGGCAACACTGCATTCATGTTCGTAAGGTAAGCCGGTAAACCGGTCCCGTTACAGGCCCAAGGTACCCAGAGGGTTCCAGGAAGTTAGGGTCCCCAGATTACGTGACAGTGGCCCAGGATGGTGGTAAGGTTGTCAACCTTACGCACCGGCTGCTTTTTACCCCAAAGAAATATTCCTGGTACTCATTTCTGTTAGAGGCTGAGTCGACCTCAGAGCCATAGTGCGATCGGAAGGATTGTGTCAATGAAAAATTCCAATGACACCATCTGGAACCGAACCACCGACCTTCCGATCTGTAGCACAGCACCTTAACCACTGTGCTACCGCGGTCCCCCATTCATGTTCGTATTTGCCGAATTTAATGAAAGGGAGAATAATTGCTGATCATTCTGATAGAAATGAGAAAGACGTCACCAAGCCAGTACCCTAACAACCTAACACAGACTGGTCTCACTTATGGATATCAAGGCAATGCAAGAAACACAGCAGTGATAACGAGAACGTGAAAATAACTGTTTCGTGTATCAGAATAATTTCTCAGACTTATAATGTCACAGAAATTGTGAAATTCAACTTCGGAGATCCACACGTTGTGCCGCTGAGCAATAACGAATTTTATGAAATTTCATGCTGTATTTCCGGCACAAGTAACTTTCTGCCAGTAATTTCCATTAAGTATTTCTTAATGGATTTAGGTAACACTCTGTACTGAAAATCCATATGTACTATTCTTAAGACATTATAGGCTTTATGACAATCCGTGCAGTGAACGGCATAGTTCATCGAGAGATTAAAATGGATTCTACCCATAATTTCCACATTTATTCTCCAATTTAGGGAATAGTCGATATTTGATATCTACATATGACAATACCAAGCAATAATCAGTTTGACGTAAAGCCGTACAGTGGTTAGTGGTATTTTGCCTTTACTCGTCATTCTGGTAATTCCTGTCGAATTTTTTAAAAATTCGACACTGTAGATCCGCGTGTGGAGCCGTTTAGGAAATACGGGGTGCATTACAGTCCGTATCTCGACAGCCATACTTTACTTAGGGTGTAAGTTAATTTTTGCGATGTTTTCTACATTTCCTTTCGATTTGTATGCAATTCGATACATATTGCCACAAAAGGTTACTGAATGATTCTGAATTTTACAAATAGCACCATTGTGAATGTCATACTTTACTTACGAGCCCAAATAATTTTCTATCAGTACCTTCCACATTTATTGGCCGATTTCGGTGTAATTTGGTACATTATCCTGAAAATATTGTTGTTTGGTGAAAGGTGGCACAGGAAAGGTCTACTTTCTTTTTTGGGCATACGTGAAATTGCATTAAAGCTTGTACCGTAAAACTTTCCATATTTTTAAAGCAACAGGACCACTTAATGGTGCGCTGCAGCTGAAACACCTTGCTTAGGCCTGAACTTCCTCGTCTAACCTAATGCCCTATATTGATTTAAGCTTTGCCGCTGCGGCTTCGGGTCGCGTATCTTGTCCCGTCTCGTCGCGTTGCTTGTCAGAAGATATAACGGCCCTACATGGAGACCAGTTCCGCCCGTCCCTCTGCCTACCTCTCTGTCTGTCTGTCTGTGACACCGCAGCACGTTTGTCATATTATTACGAAATAATTCGCTATAACAGCTTGCTGAAGCATGCTGTTATCGAAGTACCGTGAGTTTAGCGTAAACGCGTTTAGTAACAGTCACGGTTAACACAAGGGCATCAATAAATTTCTGTCCGTAATTTTCACATTTCTTGTTTTGTGTAAATTCCGGTACAGGGGAGCTGAACATAGTTCCGTTGAGCACGCGTGACTTTCGCAAGAGTCGATGCGTTGCAATATACTATTTATTCAAGGGCCGAAATGGGGTACCAATTGGGACTCCTTTCGAGAGGGACTGAGGGGCCCAGCAATGAACATGACAAATGAAGCTAGATTAAAGCTTGCAGTTCTCTCTGTCCAGCTTACCCTAATCTCGGCGTATGAGGAAAACTGCCCTCGTAACCTGTTAGGTCAGGAAAATATTCTCCGAAGTGGACATATGAGTTGCAGTGCCTCAGAAGGGAAGTGAGACGGCTATTGAATATGCGCTGAGCAGACAAAACTTTATACAGTGGCTCAGCGGAGATACAGAAAGGAGGTAAGGTAGGCCCCAGAAGATGCAAGGAGGACTTTCTGTAACTCCGTTAATGACCTTCCCATGTCGGATAGAAAACACAGGGCTCGTTCTAGGGACCCTAAGATCAAGTTGAGATCTTTGGTGGCTCCTTCGGGGAGGCGTACGCAAGTCGAAAGGAAAACCGTAGAGCTCTTGCTTGCTACTCACTTTTCTAACTCGGTTGTTACTTGACTAGAGAAGAGTAGACCAGAGGACCTGGGACTCCTCCTGAAGTAAAAGGGCGCGTCTAGTTTACAAATGGGTCCAGGACGAAGAAGGAGACCGGGGCTGGATTCTGTGGGCAATCAGCGGGAATAAGGCTCAGCATTTCTCTAGGAAAGTATAATACAGTTTTTCATACTGAAATAAGTGCTATCTTGTCCTATGCTTATGAAATTCAAACGAATGTTAGACCAGAGAAATACGTGAAGGTTTGCTCTGACAGCCAGGTGGTTCTGAAAGCACTTAAGGCTTCCAAAACAAAGTTTTAATTGGTACGACAGTGCCAAAAGACGTTGAATGATATCTCTACCCGGCACATAGTGGGGCTGTATTGGGTCCCTGGACATGCTGCGGTGCGAGGATATGAAATCGCCAACAAGCTCGCAAGAGACGGTTCTGTTCAAAGTTTGTTGGACCTGAGCCTTCCTTGGGGGTCTCTAGGCAGAATATAAGAAGAAAGATATAACGCTGGAAGAATAACCAGCATCTGGTAAGACGGCGAGTTCTTAGTAGAACTCAGAGACAGGCTCGAGAGCTGATTTTTGGCCCTAGTCCGACCGCTAAGACCAGACTACTGTACTTTAACAAGACACAATCCAGGGTTGTTACCGATTCCTGACTGGACATAATACCCTGAGTGGACATCTTCACTTTATGGGGCTAAATAATAGTCCTTTATGTAGGAGATGTGGAGCAGAGGATTAAGCCTCGGCCCCAAATTCCTTGTGAGTGTGAAGCTTTGGCTTCGCACTCACATCTGGGCTTCGTTTTCTTGGATCCAGAGGACTTTAATAGATTAAGTCTGGGGGCCATCTGAAACTTTAGCAAAGGAAGAGGTCTCCCCTGAACTGGTATCAGATTATGGGGCACAAAGTGCCCTTTTTAAGGCTTAGGTGAATCGAGACCCTAAGGGCTCGAACCAAATTGCTAATCAATCGAGGGCCGAAATAAAGTTTTAGCGGTACTGTCTACATTATTTGTCCAATTCTGATAATATTCGATGTAGGGGAAGACAACAGCCAAAATGTATGCAGTGAGTGCGATTTTAGTACAAATCGGTGCATCTAACTTAGTAGATGGTGCCGACAGGGATGTTGTGAGTATTGTGTGTTGTTAGGAAGAGATCTCTGCGAAGAGCTGATCACTCCTCTACAGGAGTCCTACCGATTGTGGTGTGTCTGAGTATCTGATCTAGAAACCTCAGGCAAGAGGAGGTCATGGCCCGGGTTGGACAGCAGCGCCACAAGAAAAAAATTAGATGACAATAAAATAGTTGTCGCTTTGAAGAAGCAGATGTTTCTAACACTTTTCCAGTCGCCACCTATTGTTCTTAGTGGTGCTGATACTTAGAATTCTACTACCAATATCAGATTTTTAGTAGAATTTCTGTATTCCATAAAATAAGTGCAGCTTAGGTAACAATCGGAGTTTCATTTAACATTGTATACAATATAGTGTTTCGTATTCTACTGTTTTACTGCATGGAAGCAGAAATTAAATTTTACGTGACACGCAACGTACGTGTCGATCTTCTGAATCAGTTACATCTTTTCGTTTTTTGCCCCTATTTTGATGATGTTTTAAGGTAAAAAAAATCACAAAAATTATAAAGCCTCCTATATATAAATTTATTTATTTATTTATTCATTCATTCACTCATTCATTCACTGTCTTCTTCAAAATTAAATCTCCTATAAGCCTGATAATAAGTGATGCATAAAGGTACACGTGATATAAAATCCATACTTGTCATGGCAAAAGTGTTATTCAACAAGAAGACAGTAAATTGGAATTAAATTTAAGGACGAAAGCAATGAAATGTTACATTTTGAGCATTTTTTCACGGCGCTGAATGCCGGACGCTTCGAAAAGTAGATAATAAATCCCTTGAAAGTTCTGAAATTTTATGTTGGAGAAGGATGGAGAAGATTACTTGGACCGATCGTGTGAAAAATGAAGATGTATCACATAGAGTCAGGGAAGAAAGAAACATCCTACATACTCGTAAAATAAACAGAAGAAATGTTAACTGGTTTGATCACATCTTGCATAGCAGCTGCCTTCTAAAACACTTTATTGATGGTAGAATAGAAGGGAGGAAGAGACGAAGAAAAAGACGTAAACAACTACTGAAAGAGAAGGCAGTGTAACTCGAAACAGGAAGTACTAGATTGCAGTGTTAGGAGAACTCGCTCTGGAAGAAGCTGTGTACTTGTCGCAAAGTACTGGACGAATAATGTTTGTACAGTACATACCCGACTACAAATGTTACTTCAATGAGAATAGCGTATTTTACAGATTTATTCAATCAGTAAAAACGAAACATAATAATGCATCCTTATATTTCCTCGATTCGACATAATCACTTGCAAGGTCTTTTCACTTCCCCATCGATATGGCAGATGATAAAATGGAGCCCTGTAGCCAGTCCTACGCACACAACACGTAAGCTTCTTGACAGTAGCGTCGATTGTATCCGAGGATTCAAATCTGCATCTCCTCATTGGCTTCCTGACGTGAGGAAAAAATTAATCGTAAAGTGCATGGTCTGGAGAGTATGAAGTATGTGCGAGGATTTTCCAGTCCCATTCCTGCATAAAATGCCTGGGCGTCACGTTGGGGATGAGATTCGCGTTTTCCTGAAGCAAGATGACGCCTTGTAGCGGCAGCTGTGGTAGTTTTTGAAGAATGGCAAGTCGCAGATTGTCACAAAACATTTTAGTGTAATATGTGCCGTTAACTGCCGTTAACACACAAATCCTTCAAGGATTAAAGACATGATGTGAATCACTTCAACAGCGCCTTGACTCTTTCTTGCAACTTTCTACTGTGGAGACGTCGAGAAAGTCCATTTTTCATTTTTACGCTTCAGTTCTGGATCCATGACTCATCTACTGTCAAAACGCTGTGAAGGGATACTTTTACCTCTCTCCTTCATCACTTAAAATTCGAAGTGGACAAGCCGCACAAGTTTGGCGATCTCATCTTCAAGGAGCGTGCGTGAAATCCAATTTGTGCAGACCTTCCTCTTCCCTAGGTGCATAGAGAGGAAAAGAAACATCTTTCCAGCGCATACACCACTTCTGCTGCAATCGGCATGCACATCACGCTGCTGTTTTCTCCAAGCACAGCACTAATATGATCCACGTTGTTCTCACACGTTGCATCTGAAAGTGCACCACTGCGAAGAGCGATTTTGCAATTGTAGATAGCATCTTGCACACTGAGGGAGGAACGTAGGCTGAAGGTGTATGAGAATAGGGTGTTGAGGAAAGTACTTAGACCTAGGAGGGACGAGATGACAGAGGAGTGGAAAAAAACTACAAAATGAGGAGCTCAATATTCTGTACTGCTCACCAAATATTATTCGAGTGAACAAATTGAGAAGAATGAGATGGGTGGGAAATGTAGCAAGTTTGGGGAAAGGAAATGAGCATACAGGGTTTTGGTGGAGAAACTTGAAGAAAAGTGAACAATTGGAAGACCCAGGCGTTGATAGGAGGATAATATTAAGATGGATCTTCAGAAAGTGAGATAGGAACATGAACTGGATTGGTCTGGCTCAGGATAGGGACAGGTGACGGGTACTTGAAGAAAAG
>Ga0123355_10007613_pt1 | contig 16257 bp, 9 predicted proteins | sample TergutEmb28metaG_3_FD_89872 | JGI IMG/M metagenome (GOLD analysis project Ga0123355, IMG submission 89872) | Embiratermes neotenicus P1 segment gut microbial communities from Petit-Saut dam, French Guiana - Emb289 P1 | ecosystem: Host-associated > Arthropoda: Insects > Digestive system > Gut ...
GAGCCGACCAGTCAAACTGTCCTTCTATCTCCTCGTGATGAATCCAGAAAACATAGGTTGAGAGGACCTGGATCCCGCCAGCCTTCATTTTGAGAATTTCCTGCTCCCATTTGTCGGCGGGATAACGGGAATAGTGAAATTCTCCCACGATCGGAAACCAGGGCTTGCCGTCGCGCATTAAGTAGCGCCGATTGGCAGACAGAGTGTGGCCTTGGGAAGAAGTTCCACCGACGGGGAAAGGGAGCGGCTCGGGTGGCGGAACCAGGTTGCGGGCATCGATTACGACCGGGCCTGGCTCTTCCCGAGAGTCCCCGGCTCGAGCGGGCGCGAGGAAAATGAACACCGCCAAGAGAACGATCGAGAGGCGTCGCGCCGGCGGACATAACAAGTGATTTCGCACGCACCAGAACATACCAGCGAAGCAGACTGGTGTGATCCAACTAAGGTCGGAATCGGCCCTCGAGCGCTGAATTGTCGGGAAGAGTTAATCTCGGGCGAGTTTCCCAAGCTCTGCCGCTACGGTTGCTCGTCGATCGCCGCTTCCCCCGGCCTTGCCTGTTTGTGCATTTCCTGATAAAGGTGCTGAACATTGAGTTTGGCCCGTCTGATCTCCTCGGTGAGCCGGGTCTGTTTCTGCGCTTCTTCCTCGAGCCCAAGCCTCTTGTCGGCGCCCGCAAGTCGGTAGTGCGCGGTCAGATTAAGGGGATCGGACTCGACGGCCTGCTCGAGATAATGTCTGGCCTCCTCGGGCTTGTCCATCATAATGAGCACTCGTCCTCGTCCGAGCTGGGCTTCCGGGTCGGATGGATTCAGCTTCAGTGCCTTGCCGTAGTGATCATCTGCCTGCGCGAGATCGCCTTCCTCGACCGCAATGCTGGCCAAAAGGCACTCCAGCTTCGCGTTATCGCCCTCCGTTTTCCTGGCCTGGTCAATTTCCTGCTGCGCGGCCGCCCGGGCATTCGAGCCGCCGGATTCGAGAATGGCTTCGGCAAGCTCATAATGAACTCCCGGAAGCCGGGGATCGATCTCGAGCGCTTTGCGGTAGTGAACGATGGCGGAGGGAAGATCGCCCGAATTGATGAGCCGTTCGGCTATGGTTTGCTGCATGCGCGCCGAGTTGGGCGCGAGGAGCGCGAGCTTGTTCAATGTGTCGTCTGCGAGCTCGTTGTAAAGGCGCTGTGCAGTATACAAAACATCGGGATTATCCGGATCCATCTCGACCAGCCTCCCGACCACCGGAAGGGCGCGGTCCCGGTTGCCCTGACCGTAATAAAGCCCAACCAGCTCCATTCCAACCTGAAGGCGTAATTTTGGGTCCTGTGATTCGGCGAAGGCCTTCCTCAGGTGAGATTCGGCGGCGCCGTCTCCGAGCCTTCTCTGGCAAATACCCAACAGGGCTTCCACCTTGGTGAGCGACGGGCGCGAACGCAGGGCGAGAGCAAGATCGGCCGAGGCGCTCTTCAAATCGCCGCGAGCAAACGCCATCACCCCCAGGTCGGCGCGGGCTTCGGCGTTTTCGGGATCGAGAGCAAGCACGGCGCGGAATTCGCGAGCGGCACCATCCTGATCATTCCGGCGCAGTGAGGCCTCGGCCGAGGCCATGCGGGAGTGGATTTCCGCGGTCTTCGACACCGACCTGGTCTCGGGTGGCTGCTGAGAAAACGCTGCCGTCGACAACCAGAGTACAACCAGAAAACTGAAACTCCGCTTCATGTACAAACTCCAGAGAGGGATGTTTGATTTTAACGGCTCAATGGCCAAGAATGATCTGCCGCGGCTCGGTCTGCGCGCTCGCCTTTTTCGGACGCGGACGGCGAAAACCGGAACGGTTCAGGCCAAGTACCAGCACGCTCGACCGGTTGCACGGGGGGTACCACCGTTCCGTTGGCTCGCGGATTCCTGCCTCTCCAGTAGCGCGTTGTCCACGCCGTGAGAACCCATGGACTCGCGGAGGATGTTGTCCGATCGAGGTCCGTCCCCCGGGGCAATATTCGCCCGGCCATAAGTCGATCACCAGGCCCTGCCTGGGTTGTGCCGGCTGTCGGCAACAGGTCGAGGAACTGCACAAAAAGTTCAAATTATCGAGACCGCTGCAATCGGATCTGGATGCGCTTGACCTGATACTCGTCGAGTTCGTCGAGCATGACAACCGAATTACGCCTTGAGCCTGCTCGCCCGGGTACTCGCATTGGCAGTGGCGTAATAGCCGTTCGTTGCCGCGCTCAGGCCAAATTCATTCAGAACGAAACCCGAGCCCCCAGCTGGATGAGTCGCATGTTGGAGTTACCTCCAGCCGGACCGGTAATCGTGCCCGCGGTACCGTCGGCCAACGCGCCGCTAGTGTATCCCACGTTCGCATCCGGATTCGCGTAGTTAACGTGATTAAATGCGTTGTAAGCGTCTCCACGGATTTCAAGCTTCAGCCTCTCGGTAATCGAGAATTCCTTTGCCAGGCTGAGATCGACGTCCGAATAACCCGGACCGACGAGCGTGTTGCGTCGGATGTCGCCAAACGTCCCGGGAGCCGGATTAGCGAAGGCGCCGGGATTAAACCAACCGCCGATCCCGAAATGCGCACTCGAGGAGATGGCCACATCGGAATGGGTCGACGTTCTCGGGTCACCGACCTGATTCGGAAGCAGGTTCGCGCCCCCGCCCGCTGCCAGGAATGGCGTAAGGCCGGGATCCACTCCCCCGGCGACCGAGCCTTGGACTACGGGCGTGAACGGGACTCCTCCGTGCCATTGAAAGATGGTCGAGAGGCGCCAACCGCCGGCGATTTGATCGAGCGGGCCATGCAGCCTGAACTGACGCCCGCGTCCGAAGGGCAACTCGTACACGATCTGGCCAATCAGCGTGTTCGTCGAGTTGAAATCGGAGAGGCCGTAGTTCAGCGCAGGAAGGTACGCATTTTGATAGGTATCAATTCCTGACCCATGGCCATTACCGGTACCGGTATCAAGCGACTTCGACCACGCATAGTTGACCTGGAAACTCAAACCGTGGGACATCCTCTTCTGGACGCGCACCTGCAAGGCGTTGTAATTGGACCAGCCGTCATAGATCTGGGCCGCAACGGAATTGAAGACCGGATTCGGATTACCGCAGTTGTAGCCGGTGCAGCCGAGCAGGCTTGCCGGAGCCTGATTGATATCGGTTGCGAAGTTAAGGTTGGTGCCTCGCGTGTAGACGTAGCCAGTGTCAACCAGTATGCCGCCCCGCATTTCGTGCTGCACACTGAAAAGGACCTGCTGCACATAGGTTATGGGGATGTTGCGGGGATAGTATTCCGCACTGCTGAAGTCCTGTATCTCCGGCGACAAGGTCCCGAGCGTCGGGAAGACGACCGTGCCTGCCGGCGGTCCGGTCGATAATTTCCACGGAGAGCTGCCAAATTGGTAGCCGCCGTTTCCGGCGTTGTGCGGATTGAAACCCAGCCCAAGCGCTCCATCCGTAAAATTTTCCGCGTCCCGGGGAGCGTCGAACAAGCCATAGCTGGCGCGGATCGACCATTGATTGCGCGGCGACCAAGCGAACCCGACTCGCGGCGCAAACTCCGTGTACCTTCCGTTCTCGATGGAGGACAAGTTCTTGATGGTACCGCCATAGGCGGTGTCGCCTTGTCCGCCGAACAGGATGCCGCCTTTGTACAAGCCGTTGTCATCCGTGCTCGGGAGCAGCGGGTCGTAATTGCCGAAGAGATTGTTTCTCACGCTCCACCCGGATTGCATCTGCCAGCGCAGGCCGAGGTTCAGAGTCAGGTGCGGGGTGACCTTGAAATCATCGCTGGCAAACATGGCGGAACTCCACATCTGGGTGCTGGTCGGATCGTATTCGTAGACGAACCAGCCGTAGACGTTGCCGGACAGGAAGTCCGCGTAAGGAATTCCGGTCACGCCGCCATTGAACTCAAAGTTCCCGGAGCTGATATCTCCCCAGTTGGTGTAGTTCTGGTAGTAACGATCATATTCGCCCCCCAGCTTAATCGTGTGTTTGCCACGAATCAGAGTCAGAATGTCGCCGACGTTGTAAACTCCCTCTCCGAGAGTGGCGTCAATGTTGCCGTTTTCGCTGCATCCCGCGCCTTCGGCAATACAACCGGCCCCGGCGCCCTGATCGATGGTGATCTTGGGAAATACGTTGGCCGGGGCATTGGTCCCATATGCGGGCTGGAGGCCGAGCGTAGCGGGGTCATTCTTACCGAGGGACGGGGGTCTGTACTTATCGAGCTCGCGGCTGGCGCCTACGCGAAATTCATTCAGAGTGCTGGGCGTGATGGTGAAGAGATAAGAGAGTTGCCCGGTGAGATCATCGGTATGGCCGAGTTCATAGGAAGTCGCGTCGTTCGGAAACAGAGGATCGGGCGGGACGTAGGAGGTAACCGTCGGGAAGTAGTTGAAGCTGAAAGAGAGCCTGTGCTTGGAGGAAAGGTTGTAGTCCACCTTCCCCGTGTACCAGGTGTCGGTGTTCGGGCTCGTCCCGTTGAATACAAAATTGTTGGTTGTGGGACAGGTTTGGGCAACGCCTGGCCCGACGGTTGCCGGTCCGGGACAGCCCGAGACCCAGCCTTGAGTTCCGGGCTTGGGAAAGTAGCTCTGAAGTTTGACTGCAACCGGATCGTAGCTTCCCTGCAGCACGCCGGAGGAATTAAACGCGGAGCCGGTCGAGCCGCTTATGCCATAAAAATCCCCGGCTTGCATCGCGGCCGTCGGGTAGGTATAGAGTCCGGCCGTTGGGGTGGATGCGGGGTTGCGCTGGTAATTGAAAAAGAAAAACAGCTTATCCTTGATCACCGGGCCGCCCAGGCTCCCGCCATAGGTATTCCAGTGTTCGACCGATTTCTTTCCGGTTTGATTGTAGAAGCCCCTGGCGTTGAACGCGGTGTTCTGGATAAATTCGTAGGCACTCCCATGCCAGTTGTTGGTGCCGCTCTTGGTAATCACATTGACGGAAAAGAGGCCGTTGCCATATTCCGCGGGTGCATTGCTCGAGTTGATGCTGACTTCGCTGATCGACTCGAGCGGCATGTAGTAATTGCTGCTGTTCTGGTCTCTGGGGGCGGTAGCCGCCGAACCGTCAATCAGAAAGTTCGCGTTGTAGGACTGGGTTCCGTTGACTCCAACCTGTTGGCCTGCGGCCTCGCCGGTTCCTCCGCCGGCGTTCACGCCGGGGATGAGCTCGGTCATCTCCGCCCGCCAATCCGTTCCCACAATGGGCGCAGTGTGAACTGCGTCGGTGTCGAGGTCCAGGTGCTGATCCGAGCTTTCGGTCTCAACCAGCGGCGTTTCCGCAGTCACCACCACCTGCTCGGCTGCCGCCCCCACCTGGAGCGTGGCATTCATTCCCAAGGTTTGGACTTCGAGCGTGACCCCCTGCCGCAAAATCGAGCGGAAGCCCTCTTTGGCAAATTGAATCCGGTATTCGCCAATGGGAAGGGAAGGAACTTCATAGACTCCTGCCGAGTTGGTCATCGTCACTGTGCTCACTCCGGTCCCGACAGCAGTGATCGTGACCTTCACTCCCGGAACCACTGCGGCTGAATTGTCTGTGACGGTGCCTCGAATTTCGCCGGTGTTGGCATTTTGCCCGACGGCGGCGGTAGCGATTAGAGCTATGAACAGCAGAATGGCGATGCGGCTCCTCAACTCGTCTGTTCTCATTGCTCAGCCTCCTCGAAGGATCGGTCGATGGCGCCTCGTGGCTCTGGGCCATTTGACACGAACAGGTCAAACCCGCGTTCCCCAAAAACAAACCTTATGCTGGCCGATTCTATGCTGGAAGATCGATTGCGCGAATCCGACGAAAGTAGGAAGAAATGGCGGGGGAAGCGACCATGATAAGGGTTGACAAACGATGCCGAGTTGTAACCTGAGGTTCCGGGGACTCCCGAAATCAGTGTCGGGTAAAGCGATCGAACACCGTCAGGACGGGAAGCGCATTGTGCTCGTCGTCGAAAAAGCCCCGCACCACAAGCGGCCCTTCGACCGCCGGCTCCCACCAGAAGACGCCTCTGCCCCGGCCGTTGGGTGTTTGCATGACCACGCGGTTGAGTTCGTCCAAAAATTCCCGCTGCCCCTCGGGGCTCTCGGGAAAGGGCGCAGGCCGGTTGAGATAGTTTCCCGGCTTCCAATTGTAAGCCGTCTCTACAACCACGATGTCCTTCTGATATTCGCGCGCCATAAACTCCAGGTTTTGCCGAAGATCGTTCAAGCTGCCGTGCCACCACGGATAATACGACTGGCCAATCACGTCGAAAGGAATTTCGTAGGCATTCAGCTTGTCAAAAAATTGTTGGGTCGACTTCGAGTCGGCGCCGCGGTCGATGTGAATCATGATTCGCGGCCGCGGATGGTTGCCGCGCCCTGCGTCCACGCCGTTGATCCCGGCGTAGACTAGTTGCGCGAAGTTGTCCCAGTTTTCCGGGAGCTTTCCGTCCGGCCACAGCATGCCATGGATGATTTCATTGCCGATCTGCACCATGTCCGGCAGAACCCCCGCATCGCGGAATGCGGCCGTGGTATCGCGGGTGTACGCAAATACTTGCTCGACCAGTTCCGGATGCGACTTTCCCTGCCACGCCTTTGGTATGGGCTGCTTGCCGGGGTCGGCCCAGCCGTCGGCGTAGTGATAGTCGAGCAGAAATTTGAAGCCCAGCTTCTTGGCGTCTTTGGCAAGTGCGATGGTGTAATCGAGATTATTGGGAAGCTCCGCAGGGGTGTGAAACAGGCGCAGGCGAACCCAGTTATAGCCGTGGTCTTTCAGAATCTCAAGTCCGGGTTTGGGGGTTCCATGGTCCTTGAAAACCACACCATGTTTTTCCGACTGGCCGAGAAAAGAGACATCGGCTCCTATCGCGTATTCCTGCGCCCGGCTGACGGGGGCGCAAAAAACCAGGACCAGGGAAACCAGCGCCCACGGGGAAATAAGCGCCCGCGACTTCCCCATCCGATCGATCCTCGCTCGCTCGCGCACGAAGATTTACCCCCTCAGCTAGGCACCCGGTTTCCTCCTCCTCGCCGAGGATTCGAACCCGCGCGGCGCCCAAATGTGCTAAATTTCACTGGCCGAAAATTGTTTTGCCCGCAGCCGACCTTTTCATGCTTCTTCGGAACACAGGGAAGACGCGAGGGTTGCTTTTCGCCGCTCGAGTCCTCGTGTTTTTCTCGGCCGCCGCGGTCTTTTCGCTTGCCCGGCCGGTTCCCGACCATTCGCCGTTTTCCTATGCCGAGCAAACCTGGGGCATGCGCGACGGCCTGCCCGAGCAGGTGGTACAGGCATTTGCGCAAACCCGGGACCGCTATCTCTGGATCGGCACCACCGGCGGCCTGCTTCGCTTCGACGGCGCACGGTTCACCCTGTACAACCGGGAAAACACGCCCGAGTTTTCCGACAACAATATTTTTTGTCTCAGCGTCTCTCGCGACAACACGCTGTGGATCGGCTCGGAAGGCGGCGGCCTCACATCTTACAGGAACGGACGATTTCATGCCTTCTCGAGCCGCGACGGGTTGACCAACAACTTCGTGCGCGCCGTTTACGAGGACCGTCGGGGCGAGCTCTGGGTAGGAACCGACAACGGCCTCTTCCGCCTGGATGGAGACCGCCTGGAACGGATCGACGGCGACGAACGAATTCCCATGCTCGCGGTGCATGCCATTTTTGAGGATCGCGAAGGAGGGCTGTGGGTGGGAGGGTCGCGCCTGCTGCGGATTCTAGGCAATCAGGTCGAGGAGTTCCAGCTCCAGGGAGAAAGCAGCCGGAACCGGGTAAAGTCGATTCTTGAGACCAGCGATGGAGACATCTGGGTGGGCACCGTCTCCGGCCTCGACCGGATGCGCGCCCGCAGCGCGGCGGGTTTCGAAACCGTGCCCGAGGTGACCGGCACGGTCCGCATACTGCGCCAGACTTCGGACGGGACTTTGTGGGCCGGAACCATCGGACACGGACTCTACCTGTACCGCGGAGGGCGCTTCACCCGAATGTCGGCGCCACGCCGGCTGCCAAGCAACACCATCCTGAATTGCTTCGAAGACGCCGAACAGAACATCTGGCTCGGCACCCAGGCGGGAATGCTGCGTTTAAGCAATACTCCGGTCAAGACGGTCGGGCTGCCCGATGCTTCCGACTCCGATGCCGAGACGGTTTACGAGGACGGCGACGGCGAAGTCTGGATTGCGGCCGCCAACCTGTTCCGCTTCCGGAACGGGAGCGTCACCCCTTACCGTTTCCCGCGAATCAAAGGGGTCCGCATCCGCAATGTATTTCGCGATCGCCATGGAGCCCTGTGGATCGGCACCGAAGGGCAGGGCGTTTATCGCCAGACCGCGGGCGGACTTGCCCATTACATGACCAGCTCCGGGCTGGTGAACAATTTCGTTCGCGCGTTTCTCGAAGCCCGTGACGGCACGATCTGGATTGGAACCGATGAAGGAGTCAGCCGCTCGACTCCCGCTGGATTCCGGAATTACCAGGTCCGCGACGGGCTGTGCTACTTCAGCATTCGTTCGCTGCTCGAGGACAGCCGGGGAGACATTTGGATCGGTACCGACCGCGGTGTCAGCCTGCTGCGGCACGACAAATTTGCGGACCATCCCGTGGTCGAAGCCCTGAAGAAGGAAAAGGTCTGGGCCATGCACGAAGACCCGGACGGCGGATTGTGGTTTGGCACCCGCACCGGCGGCCTCTACCGCTGGCGGAGTGGCAGGCTCAGCCATTTCACGACCGCCAGTGGTCTGGCCAGCAACAGCATTTACGAAATGATCGAGGACCCCGGGGGAATGCTGTGGATCAGCGGTCCAACTGGAATTTCTGAAGTCAGCCGGCGCGAACTCGACGACATGGCGGCCGACGATCCGGCCCGGCGGGTAACGCTCACGCTCTATGGAGTCTCCGAGGGACTGGAATCGATCCAGATGTGCGGCGGAGAAAAACCGGCGGGCCTGCTTACTCGTAACGGTGAAATCTGGTTTCCGGGCAGCCGGGGACCGATGCGTATTCGCACCGACCAACCGCGGCCCGCGGAACTGGCGCCGGCGGTCGTCGATCAGGTGACCGGCGATGGATTACCGATCATGCTCTCGCCGGGTGTTGTGCTCGGTCCCGACACCGCCAAGCTCGAATTGCACTATGGCGTCGTCCAACTGCGCTCGCAGGAACGCGTCCGCTTCCGCTACCGGCTGGATGGTTTCGATCGCGGCTGGAGCGAAACCACCGCGGAACGCGTGGCGCACTACACCAACCTGCCGGCAGGCCGCTACCGTTTCCGCGTAGCCGCGTTTGAGATGAACAATCCCCAGGAAATCGCCGAGACATCGATCGAGATTGTACAAAGACCACACTTTTACCAGACCATCTGGTTCCTCAGTGCCTGCATCTTCTTGCTTGCAGCCGCCAGCTGGAGCATTCACAAATTCCACGTCCGCCAACTCCGGGCACGGTTTCAGGCTGTGCTCAACGAGCGCACCCGGCTTGCCCGCGAAATGCACGACACCCTAATCCAGGGGTGTGTTAGCGTATCGGCCCTGCTCGAGGCATATCTTAGCCTCGGGCCAAGGGACGGCGACGCCAGAGAGGATCTGATGGCGTGTGCCCGCACCCAGCTTCGCTCGACGATCGATGAGGCCCGCGAAGCGGTGTGGAACCTGCGCCAGAAACCGGCGGCGGTGCACAGCCTGGGCCCGTTCCTCCGCTCGATGGCGGAGCAGGTTCACCGCGAGTTCGGAATACCGGTGGAATACGAGGTGACCGGCGAAGCCTTCGAATTCCCGCGAGACACAATTCACGAACTGCTGATGGCTTTGCGCGAAGCGATCTACAATGCCCTGCGTCACGCTCACCCCCGCCGCGTCCGGATTGTGGTTGGTTTCGAGGGAAACGAATGCCAGCTGAGAGTTGTCGATGACGGCGTCGGCTTCAAAGCCGAAACCCTGCCCTCGCTCGGTCTGGGTCATTATGGGCTGGTGGGGATACAGGAGAGAGTGGAACGCATCGGCGGCAGATTCGCCGTGAACAGCAAAGAGGGCGCCGGGACCGAAATTGTACTCTATGTTCCGCGCAGGAGATCGGTTACACGGGACAGTGACGCGGTTCCGACAGTGCTATGACCGACAAGATCAAAGTCATGGTTGTGGATGATCATCCCCTGATGCGGGTGGGAGTCTCGTCGATCGTCAACGCACGCTCCGACATGACGGTGGTGGCGCAAACTGGAAGCGGAGAGCAAGCGTTTTCGCTCTTCGCCGAACACAAGCCCGACATCACTCTGATGGATCTGCGGCTGCCCGGCATGAGCGGAGTGGATGCCATCTCCGCCATCCGCGCCCGGCATCCGGCTGCGAAATTTGTGGTCCTCACCACTTACGAAGGGGACGAAGACATATACCGCGCGCTCGAAGCAGGAGCGCGCGGCTACATCATCAAAGGAATGCCTTACCAGACGTTGATTGACGCCTTATTGCGGGTGCATACGGGCGGACGCTTCCTGCCGGCTCCCGTGACCAAGGCCCTGGAGTCGCGTACACCAGACTCCGAGCTCAGCGCGCGTGAGCGTGAGGTTCTCAGACATCTGGTCGCGGGGTTCAGTAATAAGGAGATCGCGAATCTGCTCGGTATTACCGAGGCCACGGTGAAATGCCATGTGAGCACGATTCTGATGCGACTCAATGTCAGCGACCGGACGCAAGCCGTAGTTACCGCACTCCAGAGAGGGCTGGTGCATTTGTGACTGGGGCGCTTCCGCCCTTTCTTCGCACGTACGTCCCCAGATGACCGTCCGTCGATTCGAGCCAAAAGCCGAAGGAAACCGTCGAGCCTCCGGCTTGCTCCGTCAAGACAATTTGAAAGAGAAAGAGAAAGAGGAGGGGGGCAGGGGGGAGGTTTCTAGCCGGCGAAGCCGCGCCCGAACTCAGCTTGGGAAGGGAGGGTGAAGTTCTCGCAAGCGGGCAGGATCCCGCTCGATTGTGAAGCGTCTCAGAGTAGCGGTCGAACCGGAGTTATCGGTCAACCCATTCCGCAAGGCTATTCGCGGCCGGGCGTTAAAAAAAGAACTCCAAGGGCGAGGCTTTATGGCGACATCTGATAAAGGCATGAGTCCACCGGTCCCCGGTTGTCGCCAAAGTCGGCTATCGCCTGGCGATAGGAATTCGTCAAGGCGGTTATGGATTCGGCCCAACTGTGTCGTCGCTCGACGTATTCCCTGGCGGTTCGAATCAGCTTTTCTCTGAGTGTCTCATTGTCGACGAGCAATTCGATGGCGGAGGCAAACTGTTCAGGGTCGTCGGCAACCAGAAGGTGCTCTTTGGCTTCTACCTCGAGTCCTGGGCAGCAAATTGAGGTGGCAACCATTGGAACGCCCAGGGCCATGGCCTCAAGTATCTTGAATTGAGTCCCCACGCGGATGCGAATGGGGCATAGAGCCACCCAAGCGCGTCCGAGATAGGGTTTCACATCCGGCACCGAGGCGATCACGCGGATGTTGGCTTTGCCGTCGAGCTGCCGCACGCTCCTCGGAGGTCTGCTGCCCACGATTTCCAACCGCAATTCCGGTCGGCGGGCTCTGACCACTGGCCAGACCGAGCGGGCAAAGTAGAGGGCTGCATCCGTATTCGGGAAATAGTCGAGTTTCGCGCAGAATACCAGCAAGTTCCTTTGGGCTTCAAACTGTCGAAAGCGAAAATGGTCGAGGTCGACAGCGTTACCAACCACGTCGATTCTTTCTCGCCAGCCGGCCGGAACCGGATAGGCGTCGCGATCCACCGAGGAGGAGATCGCCACCCGGGTGAATCGTTGCGCTGCCCTTCGTTCAGAGAACGCAAGCTTCTTAGATTCGATTGAGGAAAAGAGCTTTACCAGAGGGTTCGTGGTTACCCGCCGCCGCCTCGACTCGAGCAGGGAGACGCAATCCACGGCATCGAATACCGCCGGCACCTTTCCAAGAACAGGCTCGACCATGGGCAGGGATTTCAAATGTTCCACATGAATCAAATCCACTTCCTGGGCTTCGATCGAGGCCTTTACGTGCGCGCGCAGGCGGGGGGAATAAAAGTATGCGCAGCGCAGAGAAGTTGTGGAGACGAGGGCTTGCAAACAATTCCAAAGCGCCCTCCATCGCGAGTGCCGGATGATCGTGAGGTGACGGCAATATTGCCCGAGATCGGAGACCGAGCGCTCGTCGGCCTCATTGCTGACCAGGCACACGACCGAGAGCTCGTGCAGGGGCGCGAGGCCGCGGATGAAATTGAAGGGACGCGGCCGGATGAACGACGGAACGTTGGGGACGACGAAGAGGATTTTCATGGCAATTGCCGACCCATGGCAGGCGACTTCGGGGGCCGACGAACGCACTTAGGACCGCAACTTTCGCCGCGGGCTCGAGTCAGAGTGAACTCGCATGCCGCCGGCCAAATCATGGATGTTCGCGGATTAAACGGACGGTTCATGACCGCGGGACTCCTAGCTCAACCCGCCGTCCCGAATCGACCTCACGCCCGCTTCGAGGCACTTGCGACGGATACCGATGGCTCGACATTTTCAACCATCGTGGTCATCAATTTCCCGCTTCCTTTTTGCACGCTTTCGAGATCGGCTTCCACCATCATCCTCACCAATTCCTCAAAGGTTACCCGCGGCTGCCAACCCAGCTTCTCCCGCGCCTTGGTGGCGTCACCGCAGAGGAGATCCACTTCTGCCGGGCGGAGAAATTTGGGATCGAGTTGGACATAGTCGTGCCAATTCAAACCGACAGACGCAAAGGCAATTTCGAGTAACTCGCGGATGCTGTGAGTTATCCCGGTGGCCAGCACGAAGTCTTGCGGTTCCGCTTGTTGAAGAATCATCCACATACCATCGGCGTATTCTCCCGCGAATCCCCAGTCACGCTTGGCATCGAGGTTTCCCATGACCAGCTTCTTGGCCAATCCACACTTTATGCGAGCGACTTGTTGCGTCACTTTCCGAGTCACAAATTCTGTGCCCCGCCGCGGCGACTCGTGATTGAAGGCAATGGTAGAACAGGCGAAAATTCCGTAACTTTCCCGGTAGTTGACGGTGATATGGTGCCCAAATACCTTGGCCACGCCATAAGGGCTGCGCGGATGAAATGGGGTCCTCTCGTTTTGCGGGGTTTCCCGAACCTTGCCGAACATCTCCGAACTGGAAGCCTGCAAGAACTTTGCTTTAGGGCGGTGTTTTCGTATCGCTTCTAAGACGCGAAGCACTCCCAGTCCGGTTACGTCTCCGGTTAAAACAGCCTGATTCCACGATGCCGGCACAAAGCTCTGCGCAGCCATGTTGTAAACCTCATCCGGCTGCACCTCTTGAACCGCGCTGTCGAGAGACGATTGGTCGGTCAAGTCCCCTTCGACCAAGGTGATATCGTCGAGGAACGATTCAATGCGCTCCAGCCGCTTCACACTGCTGCGACGGACTAAACCAAAAACCTCGTACCCTTTCCTAAGCAAGAGCTCCGCCAGATAGGAACCGTCCTGTCCTGTGACTCCGGTTACGAGTGCCCGCATCTGAAAATCTCCTATAAGTTGAGTTGCCCAACACCGGTTTGTTTTTCCGGCCGCTCTTCTAGATGTCGACCGGCGCCGCGGTCTGATTTAAATTGCAGGCGGCCAGCAAAATGCCAAGGAAAATCCAGGGAAACGTGATCACCGTCATCACGTGCGTGCCCCCTCCCGCGGCCGCAGTGGCGAAAAAAGCCTCCTGGAAGAAGCATTCCATGATCCAGATCACTAGGAAAGCGGAACCCGCCGCCTTTAACCAGTCATGAGCATCCCCGGGACTTCCGGGTACGCCCAACTGCCGGCGAATCCTGAGAAACGCGGCCGCCAGCCACACCAGCATCGCCAGGCCAATGATTCCCGTTTCTGCCGCGGCTGTCAGGAACTGATTGTGAGCGACCCCTCCGGCAGATTCGCCCTCCAAGCTGCGGTCGAAGAACTGGTAGTTGCCGGCTCCCACCCCTAAGAAAGGATGGCTGGCAAAAAGCTGCAAAGCGGTTGCGTAGTAGTAAATCCTCTCCAGTCCGTACACCTCGTCGGGATTGTAGAAGTGCGAGACAAAGCCGACCATGCCAGAGACGCCAATGATGACCGAGACGGTGATAGTTATAAACAGCGCAGAACTCGGACTGACACGGGTGCGAAGCCAGGAGGCCGAGACCAACAGGAGGCCGCAAAAAGCCAGCAGCCAGGTGGCTCGCGAAAACGCAAGCACCACGCACAGGAGACACAGCGGAAAGAGCAGGCAAAACAGCCAGTAGTGGGACAAGGAGCGGCGCCCGAAGAGCACGCCGGCATAAAGGAAAGGAAGACAGAGCGCGCTCAACGGCTCGACCGAGGAATCCCAGGGTTGTTCCCAGTAAGCGCGCGTGGCGCCCAGGATGGAGTAGGCACTTCCAAACCCAAATAGGAGAGCCCCGATGGTCAGCAGAGCGCCACCGGCAACCACAATTCCAATCATCAGAACCAGGGTTTCCACGTCCTTCCAGCGTTTGATCCCGGCCACGACGGCAAAGGGCACACATATCGTAGCGGCCAGCAGGGCAAGCTGGGATGCCTGAGCCATAGCCCAGGACACGTCGGAGTGCGGGAAGCTATAGACCACCTCGGCATCGGGATAGAGGCGCGACCACAACATCGAGATCGGCGTCAAGACGGCGATCCCGAGTAGCGGGCCCCGGATCGGATTCACCGGGAAGAGGCTCCCGATGGATGAGGGCCTCGTGCCCGCGATCCAGGCAAGAATAAAGATTGCCACAGCAATGTTGCCGGGATATAGCCGCGACAGAGCTCCGGCCTCGAATGGGGAATAATTCACGAGGCCGCAGGTGAAGACCACTACCCCAAGGCCACTTATCGGACTCCTGAACTGGGCGAGGACCGCCGCGATTCCGGCGATCCCCAGCCACACCATAGGAGATTGAATGATCAGCACATCCACAGTGACCGCGACGGCGGCAATCAGGAGCGAGATCTTCCACGGCCAATCCTCGGTGATTGCCGAATTATGATCGATGGTTGGCATGGGCTTCGGTTGCGGGGATCCGGTTGCGGGGCAAGGCGCGAACCCGCGCCTCAACGTACGGCGATATAAGCTTTGGTCATCCCCAGGAATCGCTCGTTGCGTATGGTGCAATCGGGGAAAAGTGTTTCCATCTCGGAGTGCGTCAGCAGACGGAGATGCGACTGAAAATCTTTTACCTGCTCCTGCGAAGGCTTCCACCTGATTCCGTAGTAGGTGCAATAGCGCACAAACCAATATCGCTTCAGCAGGAAACCGAACCAATGAACAAAGGGCGTAAAGTAGTGCGGCTCGAAGAAGAAGCTGCGCGCCGGCGTCTGGCAATACACGCGCTTACCGACCCGGCACAGCTCTCGAGAGAATGCCTGCTGATCTCCCCACGTCCCCACGTGTTCAATGGTTGAGTTGGAGAATGCCAAATCGAAGGACTGATCCGGGAATGAGGTTTTGCGTGCGTCGCCCTTCATGGCAACAAAACCCGTTGCAGCCGGCTGTTGATCGATATTGAGCAGCACAACGCCCTGCCGCCCCACGCTCAACCAGATCCCCGGCGTCCCCCCGAAATCTACGATCGTCTCGATGCCGGAAAGGAACTGGTCAAAACCGCTGAATCTGCGGCGCCGAAAATAACCCGCCAGGGTCCAAAGCAAGCGGTCGAACAAGGTATCGTTCTTGGTCGGCGCGCCATTCAGCAGAAACGGCACATTACGATCCGACATCTTCTCCTCCGGGGTCAGGCTGCCCTGCCGCACGATCCGAGGGGTTTCGAGCGATGCCGATCCCCGCCGGCCGAGACCAATCAAGCTTCGAAAACGCCGCGGTTTTTGTTGATCCGGAAACCCCCGCGGAATGGGTAAACTCAGAGCAAACGCGAGAGCCAAAGGTCTCAGAATCGCCGCCGGGGGACACCCGGAGACGGTCATGCGCGGACTGCGAGTCAGCCTGGCGGAAGCCAGCGCGTTACGGGTTGACGGAGGAACAAGAATCTCCCGCCATAGGGCAGGAGAGTGTCAATTTGAAACGCTCCTGCACCAGCAACCGTCAGCCCTGGCCGCCATGCGCGCCGATATGCCCGCCGAACCTGCCGGAAACCTGCCGCAGCCAGGCGCGCATCAGGGCAAGTTCAGAGCCGAGCTGGCCGCAGATCTCCGCCGCCAGGCGTTTCTCAGGTGATTCGCGGCGTTTCCACGCGGAGGCAGAAAGCACAAAAGCGCCGGCCAAGAAAAAAGA
>Ga0123355_10007614_pt1 | contig 16256 bp, 17 predicted proteins | sample TergutEmb28metaG_3_FD_89872 | JGI IMG/M metagenome (GOLD analysis project Ga0123355, IMG submission 89872) | Embiratermes neotenicus P1 segment gut microbial communities from Petit-Saut dam, French Guiana - Emb289 P1 | ecosystem: Host-associated > Arthropoda: Insects > Digestive system > Gut ...
CCAGTAATTTGCTTTTCATCAATGGTCCTAATGATGAACACAAATTTCATCACCGGTAATTATTTTTGACAGACAGGCATCTCCGACTTTCTCACTGCTCTGTAGAATTTATGAACAGACGGTATTCGGTATTTTTTTTATTTTAATTTCGACGGTGGTCATTTTAGTCGCCCACTTTGCGCAAACTGTTCTGTAGACAAGTTCTACGACAATGGAAATAACTGCCGGTTTTCCAATCCTTTCTGCGGTGAACAGTTCGCATATCTTCAATAGGCGTTCATCCTGCATATGCGCATTAACTTTCTCTTTGGTCTCCGTCGTCACTGCCGTGGTTAGTCGGCCCTGTCGGGCATGTTACCACTGTCCTTTTCGCCGCTCTTAAAACGAAGAACCAAAATCTAACTCAGCTAATATCTGTAGCATCCTACCATACAAGTCTCTTAGACGTCTATGAAGTTCCGTCTGTTGCCTGCCGCAGTAAGAAATTCAGCCACCGCTCTCTGTCTTGTACGTACGTCCATAATATCCGCCATTTTGCACTGGTACTGTGTTGAAGGCACGTGACTGACTGGAGCACAAATGATCCTGGTGGAGCTGGACAGTGTCATTACTCGGTAAGATAAAATCTACCCGGCACCACATTTAAAAGTAGGACACATTACTTTGCTATCGACCTTAGTATTTAAGACTCTCTCCTACCCTCTCCTTCCCACCCCCTCTCTCTCACTCACTCTTTCTCTCTCTCTCTCTCTCTCTCTCTCTCTCTCACACACACTCACACTCACACACACACACACACACACCCACAGATGTACCAAAAATGAGGTATAGTGATGTACTGGAAAGAATCAGCTCTGTTCATGTCATTGAATGCATTTGTTTTATGTGTGAAATAACTTACTAGTACTACAGAGCAACACAGTCTTTCGTTAAAGCTAGGCATTTAATTTCTACCCATTTAAGGAAATTAATACATGGTAGATTAAAATTCATGAGATACTAAGGTGTGAAGTTTGGTAATAATTGCTGAAATTTTGAATAAGTTTGCTAGTTCCATCTGTAGGTGTCTAAAGAAGGAAAATTGTTTGGAAGAACAGACTAGACTATATAGGGAAAGAACATGTGTTTTGTGTATGAAGGTAGCAGCAAAAGTGATGTGTTGCAGGTTGAACAGGAAATAGAATGTGCCAGAAAGAGTGCTGAAAATAGAGTTGAGGTAGGTTGGAACAAAATGAACCAAATGTGGAGGAACTGTCCAAATGAAGAAACTGAAGAGAAAGGAAAGCCAACTGAAAAATATAAGGAGGAAAAGAGTATAGTGAAGAAATTAGAAAGGAGGAACGAAAGCCCACTAGAGAACATATGTAAGAAGGCAGTCAAATAGAAGAAAATAGAATGAAGCAGAATCACCTGAAATGCAGGAGAAAGTAGTGCCAATGCAAGAATTTAAGGAAGTGAAAAAGCTGAAGAAGAAACACCAACTCAAGGAAGTAAGGAAAAAGGAAAACTTGGGGTTCTTGGCTAGAAAAATGGTCATAATACAGGAGTTGTGCATAGTCATATGGGCTCTCCTAAGACAACACACACAGATTTCCTTGGTATAACAGCTGGCTCTTACTTAATTCATTCATTTGCCTGTTGTTTCTCTACAGTTTCTTCATTCTTTCATTTCCACAACATAATTTATTCTGTCCTTTTCTCTGGTGTGTTCCACATGTCGCCACACTCTCCATAAGACGATTTACCTGTTTGCAAATTGAAGCCACAACCCAAAGCTACTTTTGCGGTTACAACAGCAATTAATTCAATGTAATTCAGCATATTTGTACAACCATAAATATGGAGGCAGCATTTTTTTTTTCTGAAAATTTAGTAACTAGTTAAAAGTCACAGCACCTTCATATATCAGCATATGCAGTATCCAACTCAAGAACATATCTAAAACAGCAAATAACACAAATCAGTAGATATGTATTATTGCCCCATGTTACAATCTGCCAGTTTGGTAATAATGAAGCCATTTCAAATGCAGCATCATATGAGTTTGTTAAATTGTAAACAAATGTATCCCCTCCTGACAGTATGGCTCCCAGCATTCCATATGTGCCATAGACAATAATGGAATGGTTACATGCAGACACGATGGCAAGGTCCTGTTCTGGAGATTTGTTTCTTATTACCACAACATCGTCACCATGAAGCTCAAGTTCACACCACTCAGGATCATCAGTCACCACAACAAATATTACTGGTTTATATTTATTCTGCAAGAGATCAATTTGCCTCACGAAGAAATCAGGTTTCACCATAGAGGTATGATACAGCAGCTTCAAATGTCCTTTGTAAACCGTTCTTCTCATGTGGACACCCATGTAAATAATATTCTTCACTCCTTTTGAAGCAATGTGTAAGAGTCTTTGACTTTCCTCTACTATATGTTCCTTGAACTGAAATATCTGTCGAACTTCACTCACTATAGGTGCAATATACTTGGGAATCTGAACGTAAGTTGGTAGCAACATACTTCCATTGAAGTGGTCTATCATGTCTGCCTGTACTTTATGGGGTTTTTCTCTATGGTGCAAAATGCAAGGTATGAGATGGAGGAACTGTGAGGTTCTGGAATATCTTCCCCAGTTCTTGGATCATACAGCTCAGAACATAAGGTTCATGCCCTGTCTTCTTGGCTATAGCCCAAACAGAAATGTATTCATATATCTGGTTACCAAGTCGTCGTATATGTCGCTCTGTCACTATAGATTTCTGTGGACAGCTTATATTGTTGTGGGATGGTGGCTTTATAGGTATGTTTGGTGATGAACACAGACTAGTCTCATATTCCAGTGTCAGACTGAGAGGATGTAGAGATAACTTATAAGTAATTACCTACAGCTTCTCTAAGCCTTCTGTCCAATATATTGCTAATATGACAAACACCAACACAAATATCAGTAGTGTTAGACACACTTTTCTTTTCCTTGATGTGATCCAGTCTTGCTTTGTCAACATTGTGTTGAGTTACTCATCTGAACTTGATAAATCCTGTGTAGTTTTTCCTGTGGCAAAAAATTAAGCACTCATTAATTTTACAAAGAGTACTTATATTAAAGGTGTTTAATTCAGCTACAGAAAATAGTAATTCATTAAAAACTTATGATTTTTGTTATGATACAGCAACATTAACACAGCAGTAATACTTTGCCTATAAGAAATATGTTGGTTGGCACAATTCCTTGTTCAGATGCAGTTTTGTAAAACATCATGTTGACTTATAAGAAAATTCCTTCAAATCACTCTGATTGATAGAAGTGATTATTGGTAAGTCTGAGAATTCCCTTGTAGGTTCAGAATATTGAAAATAATATTAAATAAGTTGAGTGTGCACTACATGGGACTGCTATATATCGACATACATCATGCCTGTGTGTACTTGCAAGCATATATTACAATACTTACGCAGGCAACATAGCACATTGCGGTGAATAGATTTGAAAAATGCTGTCAAGTGGTTTTTAAAATCATAACCTTGAATTTAATGAAAAGCAATTATTAGTTTCTTAAAAAGAATTATAAGCTAAACTGTAAGTTGTCATTCAACTATAATACTACTTGTTGCATTTTACCATCTTTGAATTTGACTTGATGTTTTTGAAAAATGACAGATTTAACTTCCATTTTCAAATTCAGGCATCACTTTGTTGAGAGTCGTGGTTGATTTTATACCTCCTACTGGTTTATAGAATCAAAAGTATAGCATTCATGCTGGTGCACTGTAACTGTGCATTTGCATGCACATGTGTGTGTGTATGTGTGTGCCCTTGCACACACAAACACGTATGAATCACCACTACCACAACCATTTGCATTCGCTTTAGAAATGCTAATGGGAATGTCAAAGAAAACCACAAGATATTCAAAATGAATTCAACACATCAGCTTCTTGTCTAAGCTGGTGATTTTACTTCAGACTTTGTGAACAATGACATGATATTAAGAAAAATAGAGAAGTGTTAGTGTTTGCTAGTAAGGAGCTTGGACAAAAAATTATGTGCTGATGGAACTATGTACATGCATGTGCCTATTTATCATTAACAAAATGTAGGAGAAAGACACAATCAGGATTTGGACACATGACAAACTTCAGATATTTGAAAATGGCACTAACAAAATGAACTGTATGTACAGATGAAACTGGAGGAATATTTGCTACCATTTGTTTAAGTTCTTTTTTTTTTATTCCCCATGTCTGCTATCTAACAGTTTATGGTGCTGGGCTGCTGTGAACATGACAGTGAATCTTCAGGTTCCATAAAATGTGGGGAATTGTTTTGACTAACTGAGGGACTGTTAGCTTCTGAAGAAGAGTTTTTTGTTACAATTAATTACTGGTGTAACACTGATGTATAATTGTTCACGTGGCCTGTGCTAGGAATACTGATGATGAGTTTCTAGTAAGTACTAATCAAAAACTTACTGGAATCTGCATTCAATTTGTTACACAGGCAATGGCTACGTAAACGTGTTGTGATGTTCTTACAGTATTATGCAACCACGTTCAATGTAAAATATAGCCTGTAATGTTGGCCAGTCCTATATGGAACTGAAATTGGGAAAGTAAATTACACTAATGTTAATATATGAGCAAAAGCAAGATTTATTTAAATATGCTTTGTCACCCAGAACTAAAGTTTCACTGTGTGTTATGACATAATATTAAAATTGGTGCTTTTTAAGAATAAATAATTGTAACCGAACCAAACGAAATGAAAACAAACCAAACCAAACTAATCTAACACATTGTAAGGAAATGTTAACAAGTAAATAGCATAACAATTTTGTCTTTAAAATATTAATAGTGGCTATTCCTAGCTCTTAGCTAATTAATGACTGTAAGTTTATCTCAATTTACTTTTGGGATTACAATACTTCTTAAGAAGGTTGAATTATACATTATCACTTGGAGAAGGTCTATATTGTACTCTCCTCGGTTATGACACAGTGCACTCTGGTGGAGACAGTATGCTTCTTTGTAATGTTAGTAGCGAGCTACTGGAGTACAAAGCATCACAGACTATAATTCTGGGGGAACTTCCCAAACATTATTAAGATTTTCAGGTTACAAAAAAGATTATCAGAATAATGATGGGCTGCTGAAGTAAAGACTCATGTAGAAAATTGTTTCCTAACTTGGAAATCTTACTTCTCCCTTTTCAATACATTATTTCCCTTCTATTGTTCATGATAACAAACAAGAACAATTTCCTGGTAAATTCCAAGGTACATAAAATTAGCAATAGATGACATGCAAACTTACACCAACCCTCTGTAAACATAACAAAATACCAGAAGGGAGTATTCTGTATAGGTGTTAAGGTGTTTAGCATGCTTCTATTTTACATAAAAGCAGAGGTAATCCAAAAAAATTTAAAGCATGGGTACAGAAATAATTATGTGAAAATTCCTTTCATTCCCTGGATGAGTATTTTGAATGCAAAGTTAAATTTTGGCTTATGATCTGAATTGACACATGAGGGCTTACTTACAACTTTGTATAATCATATATGTCAGTATATATCCAACCACTATCTGTAATGAAGGGGAATTTCCTACTTAAAGAATACCTCTTATTGCTTCTAACTTTTCCCATTATACCAGAAAGAATGTTGAAAATAGAGATGTGGGAGGGTGGAACAAAATGAACCAAATGAGGAGGAAATATCCAAATGAAGAAATTAAGTAGAAAAGACAACCAACTGAAAAATACAAGGCAGAAGATTGTAAATTGAAGAAATTAAAAATGATGAAGGAACGCCCACTAAAGGACATATGTAGGAAGGCAGCCACACGGAAGAAATTAGAATGAAACAGAATCAACCGATGATGGAGAAACCACAACCAATTGAAAAGTTTAGGGATGTGAACAACCTGAGGAAGAAAAACCAACCCAAGAAAGTAGGGATAAAAGGCGAAGTTTTGTTTTTTGGCTAGAAAAACGGTCATAATACTGGAGCTGGGCATAGTAGTGGGGAGCTCTCCAAGGACAACACACACAGATTCACTTGATGCAACATTTGGCTCTCTCCTACTTAATTTATTCAGTTGCCTGTCGTTTCTCAACAGTGTTTTCATTCTCTCTTTTCCACAACTCAATTTAATCTGTCATCTCCTCTAGTGGGTTCTCCATGCCTGCACACTCTCCATAAGACGACTTACCCGTATGGACATTGCTCTCACAATCCATCGCGCTTTTCCCGACATAAAACAGCAATTACTTCAATGTAATTCGGCATACTTTCAGTTACCGCTTTAGGTCGCCGAGATATGTCTCAAGGCAGTTAATAAGAAGCACTGCCTAACAGGAAGTGGCTAAGATGGCCGTGTCGTTCGCGTAGAGAGCCAACTTGACGCTGCGTGAGGTGAAGGCATGTCGTTGACAAACAGACTGAATATAACGAGGAAATTGTTCCTCCCTAAACCACGCCATTCCGCATGTTACGACAAGGGGATGTGGCTGTTTGGAAGGACGCTTCGAACGTCTGATAATGAAGATAGGAAGAGATGGTTTCACAAGGTAACAGAGAAAATTAAGGACTGTTACTTTTTAGAGGAGACCGTCGTCCCATACAATAGTGTAGGCCTTAGCCACGTCCAGGAAAACCGCGCTTGTTAGCCCCGTTTCTACAGGTTCCTATCCCCGAATAAATACTGCACTGACAGTCGTACGCCCCATCGATGTGACACGATTCGCTCACCTTCCAATCACGAAGCGACCCAGCACATCGTCACATGTGATAAAAGGAAAGACATCCTGAGAACACAATCGATAGCGTATGCATAATCCCCAGTTAGAGTTTAATGTGTATGTTACTGAGCTCAGTAATGCAATCAGATAAGTATGGCTAAACAGAGGGAGGGATGTCTATTTGCGGAAGTTTATTCCCTTTGTTAGCCTTTGGCTTGGCACACAATCATACGTATGAAAGGAGTAAGGCAGTCAGTCTGCTCAAAGTAAAGAGTCGTCTTAAGGGAGTACTTAGGCGTTCATATGAAAGGAATAAACAATCGCATCTCAGCGCATAGCTGTAACCACGCACCATGCATTGACATCTGTCGCGGTACATCAAGCAATCTGCCAGGTATAATTATCAACCCCAGTCTAGGGAGCGCTATTTATGGTCTGTGGTTGCCCTCAAGGCAGTAGCACAAATCATCTAGTATAAGCAGCATACTGCTGGTTCGAGAAAAAGCACCAGGAACCCCGCTCTAAAAGTTGAGTTCAACGGCCTGCAGTTGTCGGTGACCCATCATTTGAACGAGTGAAAAATGATATGTTGAGCGTGACACTGGAATCTCTTGATCCCAAGGATCAATCTATGTGGAAGATGATTAAACGGGTGATGAGATTTCCCACTCCGCCACCTTCCCTTGTCACACCGGTCTCCGAGAAAGCTAACGCCATATCCCAGAGTCTGGAGGCTCATATTCAGCCGATAACAGATCGTTCGGTGCCGGCAGTTACTGAGAAGGTTGACGAAGCAGACTGCTGTACCCCTGCTAGCGAATACAAGAAAATCAACGCCGGCGAAGTTCAAGTTGTCATTCGGGGTCTCAATGTCGGTAGGCACCACGCCGAAAACTGTTTGATTTGCATCGAGTTCGAGCCGTTAGGACCCGATTAACCCAGACCTTTTAAACGAGCCCCTTGTCTCCCATAATCTGATATCACATTAGGAGATCCCTGTCCCTTTACCAAAGTTCTGGATGTTCCCCCAGACTTAAAATATATATGTCTCCTGGGTCCAAGAAAGGTTCTGGAAAGCTATTTCCCTCCAGGTTCTTCAACGGGGCCGCTATGGAGAGAGATACCCGCTTACAGGACATATATATATATATATCTTGTTTATCCCTCTATTTCAAAGGCCCTAAGAAAACAGCGTCCCAACATGTTCCCCAAAAGCGGAGCCCCTATTCTAAAAGATACCCACTGTAGAACCTTACGTAACACATTTTTCGGGGTCCACTGTAAAAGAGCCCTCCCTCCAGGTCCAAGTCATGGAGTCCCCTAGAAGAGAGATTCCCATTCCTTGAGACCCCCTTCATTCATCATTCGAAACTCCAGTATACAAGCTCAAATCTTGATTCCAGTTTCCCCTCGGAAGTGAAGGGGCCTCTACGGAGATAGATGTCCGTATCCTGAGCCTTTCTTAGTATATCTTCCAGGATCCCAAGTAAAGGAGCCCAACGCAGGGACCCTGCGAACTGAGCATCTTCAGAGACAAACGCAACACTCCTAGCGCCAACTTCATCCATCTCTCAAAGTCCCTGGTAGACGAGTCCCCTTTTATATTACCCAGCAGAGCACTTGTGGAATGAGATATCCGTCTTCCGAGCCTTTTCTACCTATCCTCCAGGGTCCCCAGGAAGGGAGCCCTCCCTCCAGTTTCCCTTCACAGAGCTCCAATAGAGAGAGACGCCCCACCTCCAGAGACCCTTTCAGCAATCTCTCGAAGTCTCCGTTAGACGAGCCCACTCCAGGTTGCCGAACTATGCCGCCATGAAGAGGGATGCCCGTGTCCAGAATCTTCCTTTCATAACCTACAGGGTTGCAGCAAAGGAGCTCTGCCTCCAAGTCTCCTGTATTGAGCATTTTCAGAGAGAAACGCCCCATTCCTAGAGCCCCTTTCATCTATCTCTCAAAGTCCCTGGTAGATGAGCCTCCTTTCAGAATCCCCAGCAGGGCCGCTATGCAAAGAGATGCCCGTTTCTAGAGCCTTTTCTACCTATCCTCCAGGGTCCCCAGCAAGGAAGCCCTCCCTCCAGGTTTCCTACAAAGAACCCTCACTGAGAGGGATCCTCTACCTCCAGAGCTCCTTTGAACTATCTCTCAAATTCCCCGGTAGATGAGCCCACTCTAGGTTGCCAAACTGAGCCCCCATGAAGAGACATTTCCATACCCAGAGCCTTCCTTTCATTACATATAGGGTCCCCAACAAAGGAGACCCCTCCCGATTCCCCTAACAGAGCTCCTATACAGTGAGATTCCCCATTTTCGCAGCCATCCTTCCACTATTTCTCACTGCTCCCTGTAAAAGGACCCCATCCCCAAGTTCCCCAACGGTACTCCTACGGAGAGAGATGCCCGTCCTCCGAACCCTCTACATCCTATTCCTTCAAATTTCATTTTTCCTCTCAGAGGTCGCGGTAAGGGAGCCCCTCTATGTTCCCCAAAAGGTTCCATACAGAGGGAGATATTCCGTCACCAAAGCCACTGGTCTATCTATTCATATGTCAGCCAGAGTCCCCCCAAAAGGAGCCATCCAACAAAGTGGGGAAAAACACAAATTCACTGTCCAAGGAGACCCACGCATCCGGAAGCTATACATAAAATGGGGTGCGACCTGTTTCCCCTAAAGGATTGTTAACGATACTATTAACTCTGCTCCAGTTCCATTCAGTCTTCTGCACGATACCTTCCACCTTATCTTGGGTAGACCAGAGCCCCATTAGCCAGCGTGTGTCGTAGAACCCCCAACACGGTGCATCCTTCATACGTGTTACATCCTCCCACGTGACCCAGTGTAGAGTAGAGTACGAATCTACGATACCCTGAGATACGGACGAGGGGTCGTTTTTATAGAGGCCCAAACGATATGCTTAAAGGGAACTGAAGCGTCTTCCCGAGAGGGCGATATTCCTCATTGTCAAGGTATTGAATGCGGTTCTCCTCACCCAGGACTTTCCACCTATATGGAAGTCGCCCGCTTGATCTTCACCCTTAAACTTGGAAAGACCCAGCACTGCTCTCATGCTACGTATATGTTCCTATTAGTCTTTTGGGCACAAGTGGCACATTATTTGAGAAGATTTTACCAGCTGGGAATGTAAGCGAATTAAGAGGGCTTGGGCTAATGTGCAACGAAGAGTTTGGATTCAGACCAAAGCATGACACGTCTTTGCAGCTGGCCCATCTAATTCCAAGAGTGACAATTAACTTTGGGAGAATAGGCTGACTCGCGTTTTTTTGAAGTGTCTAAACCCATTGATACTGTTTGTTTCGATGAACTCATTTACGAGCTAGGGATCCTTAATTTCCCGTCATACTTGGTTAAAGCCATCTAATCGTACCTCCAGTGTCGGAAGTTCGATAGGTCCTTCCAGACGGCTACGAAATCTCTTCGTGGCAAGCGGGCTTTGGTGGCACATTATGTTCTAATTAGTCCTGTTCTTTTCAGTCTATATTAATGACTTTCCTTCATCTTCGTTCCACGTCGATTTTGCCCTCTACGCGGAAGAAATGAACACCATAGCGAAGTCTTAAAACCTGAAGCTGCCCGTCAGCTACCTGGGGGCATAACTCTGTATATTGCGCTAAGCTACAGTTCAGACCGTAATGAGTTTAGCAGCGTTGCGAGGTATGCATATACAATATCCTAACAAGCATGAATTAACATTTATACACAAGTTTCTCTCAGAAACAAGACTAGAAATGCGGGAACAGAATTCAGTGCAAGTTGTTTAGCTTTTATATGGCACTGCCGCTAGAATCCACTCACTCATATGGAGAGTCAGAATCTATAAACGTTGCATCAAAGCAGCTTTTGTTTACAATCGGTTCTCTCAAAGAGGCGTTTATATGCCGCGATTCAGATGCAGGAATGTAGTCACTACAAAAGGCAGATGCTCCCCCCCCCCCCTTCTAGCAAGAGCGACACAGAGATGTATTTATATACGAATTAGTTGAAAGATTTTCAGAAAGATATATAGTTCGAAAGGGCTCAATCCCACTGCGAGGTTTTTGGTGATTAAATGCCAGATTAAATGCAAAGAAAGGTACAACAAACAGCCAAACATGTACGTACGTATACACTTCCATTCCATTCTGCCAAACTGAGTATAAATTAAATATCCAAGTTGACTGTTCAAGATACTGTGCCATTGAAAGCCAGTACAAACGCCTGCACAAAATGCTTGAGAACAAAAATATAGTTTCTGATTTCACAAGAGCAGATGCAATAGCAACCTTTCGACTGACCACTGGCCATAACTCTACGGCTGCTGTCAAATTCCCCGTCCCCATTGTGTGTCATGTGCTCACAATGTAACTCCATAATGACCCATGATCATTTTCCAGATTTTACAGTTTTGAGATCTTGCCACACCCCGTCATTTTATATTTAACCTGGAACGCTGGAAGCCAAAAGAATTCCTCCAAATGCCTGAACATTAATTAAAACTAATTTAATCAGACGCATAACACTCACAGTTGACTGAGAAGAAATTATCATTTTCTTAAAATTAAACCTTTAAACGCCGAGTTAAATCCCTTGTCCCATTTGCTGGCATTATTAGGAGCTCACCATATTCTCCACGTTAGCAGGATAAGGGTTAATGGCACAGAGAAAGTGTAGTGCCATTCAGCATTGATAAAACTTCTCGCGTTGCCCTGTATTTATATCTGGCATTACGTCCTTTAAACAAGCTAAGAACTTTATTTCACATTTTAGAATTATCATATCATATCATTTATTTTCCTTCCGTATTGTCCGTACAGAAATACATAGTACTTATGGATATGGAAATCTTCATATTTGTTGGGATTAAGGGGTGACATCAACACAAGTGCGTAAAACAATCACAAGGTTATTTATTATAATAAATGTAATAAAATAGGACAATACGAATTGTTTAGTGTTATAAAATATAATGAAGATAAACTTTAAATTAAAAGTAAAAGTGAAAATAAAAATAATGCGGAAAGTTAGATGCAATTAGAGGTACTCTTTAAGTAGGAAATTTCCCTTCGTTTCAGATAGAGGGTGGATGTATACTAACATATATTATAATACAGACTTGTAAGTAAAGAGAAGGAACATGTGTCCCAAAGCCCTCATGTATCAATTCAGATTATATGTCAAAATTTAACTTGGCATTCAAAATATTCATCCAGGGAATAAAAGGAATTTTCACCTAAGTATTTTTGTAACAATGCTTTAACGTTCTTTGGATTGTCACATTCTGCTTTTATGTAAAATAGAAGCATGTTAAAGACCTTAAAATCTCTACAGTGTACTCCCTTCTGGTATTTTGTCGCATTTACAGAGGGTTGGTGTAAGTTTGCAAGCTGTCTAGGGTTAATTTGATGTATCTTGAAATTTACCTGGAATTGGTTCTTTTTTGTTATCATGAACAATAGAAGGGAAAGAGTATATTGAGAAGGGAGGGGTAAGATTTCCAAGTTAGGAAACAATTTTGTGCATGAGACTCTACTTCTGCAGCCCATCACGATTCTGATAATGTTTCTTGTAACCTGAAAATCTTAATACTGTCTGGGGAGTTTACCCAGAATATTAAACCTTAGGTTATTATAGGGTGAAAGTAGGAATATTAAATCACTTTCAAAGTATTTGCTCTTACATGTGGTTTAACGAACCTCATGACATAACAAGCTGAGATTAGGTTATTCTTAATAATTTCAATGTGTGTTTGCAAGGAAATATTATTATTAATATATAGCCCTAGAAATTTTGTTCATTTTCATATTCAATTTCTGTAACTGACGTGCATTTCCTTAAATTGAGCCCTATAACACCCCATATTCTATTTTCGTCCATTTTAAACAGTGTTTGAGTTAAGAAGTGAATTAGTAATGAGAACTCCTTGATATCTATTCTGAAGTTGAGATATTTAGCCTTGTCACTTATTCCATAATAGGATAGTTTTGATAGTAAAATACCATGATCAACTGAGTTAAAAGCTTTATCTAAATCACAAAAAATGCTACCTGCCCATGTTTTGTTGTTTAATGCTTTTAATATTTAATTCGTTAATTTAAAAATGCTATCTTCAGTTGTGGTGCCTTTTCTAAAGCCAAACTGTTTTCCGACTAGTAAGTTATTAGTATTTAAGTGTTCAGTTACTCTAATATATAATGCTTTTTCAAAAACCCTCGAGAAGGAAGTCAATAGTGATATGGGCCTGTAATTAGTTGGGTTCATTCTGTTTCCTTTCTTGTATATTTGTTTTACAATTGAAAACTTCATACGGTCAGGAAAGATTCCTGATAAGATGGACTTGTTACAGATGTGAGTCAGTGGTGAACATACGTAAGTAACACTAACTTTTAAAAGTTTGACAGAAATTTCGCCAAACCCATGCAAGTTATTTTATTTTAAAGCTTTAATTATAGAAGTAATTTCCTTATTTAAAAATGTCTTGATGACCAAAGATGGGGGTGGATGAGCGTAATTTTGTTGTAAATAATATTGTGTCGGAAAACCCTTTGGATTATTATTTTTATTATTTGCTTCATTCTTATTTGTATTGTCAACTATGGAAGAGAAATATTCGTAGAAGACACCAGATATATTTTGTTGGTCTTTTAAGTGTTAATTGTCTATCACTAGTTCTTGTATGTCGGTGTGGGAATAATGATTATTAGTTAGATTAGTTGCTTCATATTTATGATTCGATTTTTGAATTTTTGTGTCATAATATAAATTCTTTGCCTCCTTAATTACCTTGAGTAATATTTTAGAGTATGCTTGGTAGTGTCTTTTTAATTTCTCATCATTGCCATTGCTGCTTATAAAATACAATTCTCTCTTGTGTCTACCTGATGTTTTAATGCCCAGTGTTTTAATCCAATTATTGTCATTCTTGTTACGGTTAGTTACTTTTTAGGGGGAAGCTGGAATAGCAGATCCTCAAGTAGATATTTAGAAAGGAATTGAACATAGCATTTACATCTTCTCTGTTAAAGAAGGAATCCCATGATTCGCAGCATAGTTTATCAATAAATTCAGAAACTGCGTACATATTAACTTTTCTAACAGGTTTCGACCTGTGAGTAGGTACGTAGGAATAGCCTGTGCTAATAGTTAATAGTTGGGCATCATGGTCAGACACTCCGTTTATAACGGGAGTTATCGTGTAACATTCAAATTGAGATACATCAATAAAAATGTTACCTATTGCAGTAGCAGAGGTATTTTGTATTCTCGTCGGGAAATTAATGTTGTTTCTTGTGACCATTCCTAAATTCAAGACAGTATTTCGCAGCATCAAGTTAAGTATGAGTGATCATAAACCATAAGGGATCCTTACTACGAAAAAAATGAAGATGCTAATTATATGCGACAGGAACAGTGTGAGGAGAAATTGTGGTCCCCTTGCAACAAAAGTACAAGTTTAAACAGCTTCATATTTGCGTATACGGTTTTACGTTTTGAGTACTTGTCATCTTCGTACTTCATTTCTATCCATGCACAAAATGCCTACAGATTTCGTAGAAGAATTTTACAATACTAAGATAAAATAAAAGTTTTAATTAAAATTAACAAAATATTAAATTATTTATGTGCATTAAGTCGGTATTTTACTTTTTGCTTAGAAGGTAATTGAGACAATTGTGCTTTTAATTAGTGTCAAAACATTCATAACTCTTTATACTGTCAACATCATTTATATATAATGTAATATGTAAAGGCTTTCTTTTTGTTTTCCTTACATTTGTTTAAGTTTTCTCCAATTGCTGAAGGCTTGGACTCATTATCGCCGTCTGAGGGTCAGAAAACCTCGCAGTCTGCAATTCAATGGATAAGTAACAAAGTTGCAACTAACTAACATTCTGACTCACTGCGGCATACGAACGTCGGAATACAAGTATATACGAGTGCTCACATTTACACCACCAGATGTATGTGTATTGTGTTGAAACGAAGTGTGTGTTTAACTCATTATTGTGACGACTGTGTCCATCTGTGTGTAATGACGTCATTCACGAGATGTTTCGGTGATTACTGATATTGTCTCTGTAATTAATTTATATACTTTAAGTATAAACACCTTGCAAATAATGACCACTTTCACATATTGGTGTGAAATGCATCATGTTGTTCACCATTCCACTGAAATGGCCGGCTTTATAGAAATGCTGTGCAAATGAATATATTGCCTACGAAAGCCCCGTTCAAGACCTGCAGGCATATAGGGGAGTTGAGATAAATCTCCGCCAATTTTCAAACTCTCTACCAAGTGGAGGTGGGTGGTTAGGTCTATCCCAACTCCTTTATCCCTGATAAACACTGAATATGTAACCAAGCGGTCCTCAGAACCGGATAGGCTTTGGTAAGACAGAACATTTTATTAACACAGAAGGAAGTCGAAACGTGATTCCCCTTCTTTATCCAGTCGGTAGTCTAGACTCTCAGTGACTTGCAAAATTTATTGTGAGCCGCGGGAAAGAATAAACTTCTGCCATCTTCTAAATATTTTCAAAACGAGTTTTCAAGTGTACAGATGGCTGAAAAAAAGCTGTTTAATACAATTTGGAAAGGAAAGCTGCACTTATTACGCAGCACGAAAGAAGTGGTCGGACAGTATTATACAGTGAGCTCAAAATGGGAACCCCTATTATTCTAAATCGACAAGGAATATTAGGACTTCTTAAAATGTCAAGACTCTAAACGTGCATGAAGTAGTACACCAGATAACTCAGTCTGTATGGGAACTAAACTCTGGCTTGGATACCAGGTGAATATCCATCGGAGACAGAGATCTTTGCTTTCCCCGCCACATCCAGACCACCTCTTAGGTCGACCAAACTTGTACAAGGAGTAAATTGACCAGGTTGTTGAGCTGGTACATCACCTGAATGTAGTGCTGAATTTTCAAGAAACACCGACGATATAACTGCATTCACCCGTACGTTTTCATAGAAGAATGTTGAAAAAAGAGTGAGAAATTTTTTCCATAAACTCACGATCATTCTAAAAACAACTTAAATAATATACCGAAATGTTTAGCAGTTACAAGCCCCGATAATACGCACTGATTATTATTATTATTATTATTATTATTATTATTATTATCATCATCATCATCATCTTCACTATTATCACACTCATTATTGTCACTATCATCACAATCATCTGTCTTTTGGAGGAACAAAACTTGTATCTCATTAACAAGCAGATCTATAATAAAAGAGTGTTTAGACTGATCTTGAAATGTATTGGATGATAGCAGAAGCATAACGGAATAAAAAAAAATCTTAAGCAAAACAAGATGTAAATAAAACAAAGGAAAATCTTAAGTAAAACGGGATGACAATATTCAAAGGAAACTTTTAAGCACAATGGGATTGAAATAACCATAACAAAGTGAAAGCAAAACAAGACTGCAATAACGAAAAGCAAATGTTATGCACAACCGGATGGCAATAACCAAAGGAAATTTTTAAGCACAACGGGACGAAA
>Ga0123355_10007615_pt1 | contig 16255 bp, 14 predicted proteins | sample TergutEmb28metaG_3_FD_89872 | JGI IMG/M metagenome (GOLD analysis project Ga0123355, IMG submission 89872) | Embiratermes neotenicus P1 segment gut microbial communities from Petit-Saut dam, French Guiana - Emb289 P1 | ecosystem: Host-associated > Arthropoda: Insects > Digestive system > Gut ...
GCGAACCATACCGACAGAGCGGCCGCCGCCGGTAGGCGAAGTTAGTGCCAACTTTTGCGGATAGAGGGGTGTCACGTGGTTAGCGCAACGGGTCCCCACGGCCGTTAAGCTCTGTTTTCTGAATCTGGAGCCGCTACTTATTTATTCAAGTAGCTCCTCAGTTTGACCTCACGAGGCTGAGTGGACTCCGTTCCAGACCCACTACTACTCAGAAAATCTGGTAGCTCCGGGGATCGATAGCCAGAAACTCTGACCACTAGACCACAGAGGCGATCGTTCGCTTAATTTAATCTGTTCGTAATTTAATAATGCCTTAAATTTTGATTTGTTGGTTTCGTTCCTAAATATTGGAAATTTGCCACGTTTTCAAAGGATTCATTATGCTGTCCTCCTGCGTTGGCGTTACGTGAGCGTACGCTTAAATTTTACAGTATTTACGTATAGACCAACTTCCTTATTAGCGACATCAGTACTAAAATTTTTCAACTTATCGCATTAAATGTGTTACGTGAACAAGGTTGTTACCGTGTCAGTTTCCTCTGCCGGCCACGCCCACTTCAAGGAACAGCTCATTTTATTGGTAATTCGCATTACTTCAACTCAGATGTTAACAACACAGGCAATGTACGTGTAACGCAATATTGAGGCACGTTCGTGCAATCATTGTTGCAGCGGAAAAGCGTTAAGTATTACGTATTCAGTGTGTGTGTCTTTAGCTTTAGGTTCCAGCATGTAAGGCGCATGCGCCTTTTTGTCATCTGTGGCCTGCCATGCTCTACAATATTTTTCCAAATTATCTCACAAAGTGCACGAATTTCGAAAGAAAAAAGTCATTGAACATAAAATGTGTGTTTTGGTTTTCTCTTCAATTTTGTCTGAAACACTTCCCATTCTAAGAAGAAGTGAGCGAGGTGTGATCTAAAATGTATATTGGCCTTCATGTATGTACCCGTTATTCTTGTCCGATTTGAATGAAGCTTGGGTTTTCACGAAAGACTTTCGAAAACTAATCAAATAGCGAATTTCATGAAAATTCGTCCAGTGGGAGCCCATTTGTTCCATGTGGAAAGAAGATCGGACGGATGGACACGCGGACGGACACGACGAAGCAAATTATTGCTTTTCGCAATTTTTTAATGCGCCTAAAAAGTAGAAAGACACGTTTAAGATATTGGAATTTAGTTGTGTTTAGAATAAGCATCTTTGCGCGTTTATAATTCAGCACACAGTCATGCTCAGCTTGACTGAGTAATCTGACGGGCTGTGTCAGTCCGTATTAAAATGTCTGTTCTGTTTCATTGTTATTGGATTTCCATTTTTTCTCGAAGCCGGGATGTCGCAGTCTGCGTAGTGACTAGGCTAGGAGCTGGTATGGGATTCAAATTCCGACAGCGGCAAGCTATTTTATTATCCTCCAAAATGGCCAGACCAGGTCTGGGGACCATCATGCCTCCTATTTAATGGTCCTGACGTTTGTTCTCGGAGGTAAGGCGGTCGGGGCGTGAAGTTGACCATTCACTTCCACCGAGTGCTGAGAGCAGAGCTGTGCTTTCACTCCCGCTGTATTCCTTCATGGCGTGGACATCGACTTTTTTAAATGCAGTAATCGGTAGACTATAGCGACTCACTACGGATTTAACAGTCCAGGGATCGAATCTGGCGGGGGTGAGATTTTCCTTATCCGACACACCGGCACTGGGGCCTACCCAGCCGCCTGTACAATGGGTAACGATTTCTTTCCCGGGAGGTAAAGCGGCCCTGACAACCGCCCACCCTCATATAGTGCCGACGTTAGAGAAAGAGTAGAACCGTATCTCCACTCCCCGTCTGTGCCTTCATGGCAGGTTACAGGGCGAACTTTACCTATTTACATAGGGTGTGTGGATGTGCTTGAATTACCCACCGGCGCATGAATATGGGTGCGACTGTGCTGCCCCTTATTATTTAGTCTTCTGGATGAGAGTGAAATACACAAAAGAAGGTACCTCCCTGCTAGACTACATATCACATTTCGAACACACATTAATCTACGACAAATTCAACACAATAGAGTTTGCGGGATTTTTAGGCTGCCCAATGACAACGCAACGATAAACGTTACTATCTCTTAGCGGACTTTGTAATGCAAGGTCACAGGTACGAAGCCGCATGCACTTGTGTACGTGGACGCGTAGGCAAGATCAAAGTTTGACCTGTTTCGAGTAAGTTTTATTTTTTACTTGCTGGCGGTTGATTGTCTGGTGTCAGGGCACAGAAAGGAGATTCTTATTGACAAAAGATAGCTACGTTGAAAATTATGAACATCCGTAAATCGTAAACAAATGTGTGGCGTTGCTTTATTCCGATAAGTACTTCTCACTACGTGACCACACATACGTCACGGGTTCTGGATTGTGCGTGGCCTATCCTGCTGGATTGTTTCAGTACTCCAACGATCCGTAAGCGCGGTTGCCGCTTCGTACGGAAGTAATTGGAACGGGTGATATTGTTGTCACTGTCTTGCGAAATTTACTGGTGCAGTTTGTTCCTAGCGGCGAAGAAGCTTTTGCTGTAGGCAAACGCACATAACTGGAATTGAAAGGAGGGGTAAGATAAGTTAATGAGACTTACAAAACGAAAAACCGAGTGCCTTCCAGTGCATATGTATAGACTGAGGTTGAGTAACTACGGCCCGCAGGTCGAAGGCGGCCCGTGAAAGTTTCTCTCCTACCCGTGGCGGTATACTTTCAGTGGCGCAGCTAGGTTTTTTGGCTCCCTGGGCGAGTAATCACAGTGGTCGCCCGTAACGGAATTTGTGAACTTTAAAAACATCACGTGAATTGAATTTGCTGTTGTTTTTCTCGATTTAAAAACTGTTGAGAGTTGAAAATTATTTTTTCTCATTTCAACTATTCATTCTGCTGCACACTTTGCTGCCCCATAGACGCTCCGGGACGGCTACACCATTGGCCCACCCTTCCCACCTCAGCTATGCCCCTGCATACATTTTAATAATTTTGTCTTACTATACAGTACAGAGAAATTATTGTCCTGACAAATATAAGAAAATACATAACAGTCCAGATTTTGACAAAATCAAATGTTTGGTCCCAACCAGACCTACAGTTAATTAGTGGAGAAATTAATATTTCTCTTTTAGGTGCATTAACAAAATTCCCAAAAGTGACTGTTAGCTTCATCATGTCTGCCCGTCTGTCCACATGGAACAACATAGCTCCCACTGGATAGACTTTCATGAAATCTGATAATTGAGCATTTTTAAAAAATCTGTTGAGAATATTAAAGTCTGGCTAGAAAAACGTGTACTTTATGTGAATACCAATGTACATTTGTAATATCTCACCATATTCTTAGAATGACAAATGTTGCAGACAGTAGTTGTAGAGAAAATCAAAACATACATTTTGTGTTCAATAACTTTTTTTTAGAAAAATCCTGCTCTTGATGAGATAATGAGGAAAAATATGGTAGATCCAGACAGGCGAAAGAAGACAATATAATAAGGTGCATTCGCTTTGCATGCTGGGTAAATAGGGCAACAGACACACACTTGGAATATGTAATATGCTTACTGCAACAGTGGTTTCACAAGTATACCCCATTACTGTGTTCTACATACAATGTCTATGTTGTTAAATTTATATTACAGGAATGGACCTTCCCACTTTGTATGAATATTACACTGAAGGAGGGATCACATCTGGCTTGGAAACCCTTCCTGATACCTTCCTGCTGAACAAGAAAAATATAACCATATTCAGTGGAGCCATCCATTATTTTCGCGTGCATCCAGATTATTGGCGAGATCGTCTGCGCAAACTTCGAGCTGCTGGTTTTAATGCCGTTGAGACGTAAGCTAGAATATTCAGGATCATATGTATCTCAGAATTCCTTTGTCGCAGGGCGAAATAAGAAGCCTTATTTGTGTGATTTCATGTTAAAGCATGGGTGAAGTAACAAAGAGCACTGAAAATATGTAGAAACATTGGGCTGTATGTAATACATCATGGTCTGTGATAAAGATTTCCATATCATGTTACTAATTTTTTAATTTGAGGATTCTCTTAACTTTCACTCTTACAAATGGGGTGTTGTTATCAGCTGGAAGAGCATGTTATGAACAGAACTAATCTGATGAAGATGCATGATGGATTAACTTAAATCTTTTGCTTTGAGAAATATGATCCAGGAAGAAACAAAGAATGTAAGTGAGTAATGTTTTAGGTAGAAGTTAGGTTGCAGAGCCAAAAATATTGGTAGGTATACAAAGATGAGGTTTTGCATGGTCAGAATTTTGACATCCAGGTGGCTAAATCAACTGACCAACATATATTTCTTGGCCTTACCATGATGATATTAAGTGACTATCAAAGGTAAAGCTGGGAACCAGTGCATGTGTGTACAAAGTAATCAGTGCTGCAAAAGTGTTTCCTTTAATCCAGGATTCAAACACCCTAAATCATAGACCTGTCACTGCAAGTGATATGAATTTGTTCAGGTGACAGTTATGCTTTGATGAGTATTAACAAGAGACACCCTTTTCCAGTTCTCATTTTTATATAAAACCTCGGATTTGCAGATGGTGTTACTTAGGAGCATAACCATTGTGGATGGTGAGGGCTTGCTGTCTATATATTTCTTGTGTGTATTGCATTGTAGGTACATACCATGGAACCTTCATGAACCAGAACGGGATGTGTACGATTTTGGAAGTGGGAGCAGTGATATGTCCTTATTTCTTGATGTTGTGAAATATATCAAGACTGCACAAGAAGAAGATCTGTTTGTCTTAGTAAGACCAAGTCCTTACATATGTGCCGAGTGGGACTTTGGAGGCATGCCAAGGCTTGTAACTTTCATTGTACAATTAGTTTAATAATAAATACCATTTCTTCATCTGAACTGACACATAGATATTAAATATGTTTGAATATTTTTGTAAACGTTCATTTGGTTTTGAAATAGGATATAGCATAGGCATAACTTGGGGAAGGAGGCAAGGTGGGGTTGTGCCCCCCTCCTTACTTTTGCTACTTAAGAATAGTTTTATTTTAGGTACTGAGATGAAGAGGGGCAAATAAAAGGAATTGGACTGAAAGTGGGGAAAGGGATATGTGTATATATTAAGGACTGGTTCAAACCAATTGTCCACACTTTCTAACTTGACTTCTTCATAAATTAAAGTTCCTAATACCCATGGTAGGGGTCCAACCCCCCAGTGTTATTAGCCAAATTACACATGTGGGATATAGTACTTTATAATGTTCCAAAACTGTTCAACTGCCCACAAGCAGGAGACACTAACATTATAAAATATGTGAGGCTGAAATTCGTGACTAGTCTTGTACAGCAGGTTTCAATTTTGGATTTGCAGAAGTGATTTAATTCAGACAACATTTGTTGACACACATTTATTTTGATCTAAAAGTTTCAAATTGAAAATGGGACACAGCTGATCCAGGGTTTTGAAATGAAGCTGAACAATGCTTTGGGGAAAGAGGACACTGAACCATTTAGCACAATATTATGTAAAAATATTAGGTTTAAAAATAGACATATGAGGGTTCATGCTCATTTCTGCAGAGACAGACATTTGACTCCTAATAAATACAACATTATTACACGTCCAGTGTATAAAGTGTAACACTTAATTTTGTGAATGAGTAATTGCTGTTTTACCATCATAAACTGTAGATATAAGATTAATAATGTGCAATTTAAAGAACTACACACTTATGTGCGCTCTATGTACAGAAAGCATTTGGAATGTGAAGTCACCAGGATGATCAGAAATTTTGGATATATTGATATTGTTTATACACTGAACAAAAATGTTTTAGACTCCAAAAATGCAATTTTTTCTCTTTTGAAACAGCTTTAATTCTAGCCTTTGGTTACCACAAGAATAAAGCCCACTTTTTTCAATGTATTTTTAAGAATTCTTTAACTTTTGTTTTTTAAGATTAATCCCACTTGTTTTATATTTTCTTGAAGTCATATATATGCTTTGGGTTGTTATTCCTTCAGAAATTTTTTCCTGCTTTTTAAAGGCCAGTAAGGATCTTAATTTTTATGCAGATAAGATCACAATTTTTTTAACCTTTTATCAAAACTCATTTCCCATCCAGCTGGCTGCTGCAGTATTCTGGATTGATTGTGAGGTCCTCAGAGCCACAGTTTGTTGATAGAGTAAAAAGATACAACAGCAAATTACTGCCTCTGCTTGAAAATTTGCAGTTCACGAAAGGTGGTCCTATCATTGCTTTTCAGGTATGATGTGATATATTACATGACTAATGAAATATTAATAGTTTGTGTTCATGAAATAAAGAGTGTTTCTTCATGCTCACACATGTACACACATCCACACATATATGTATGTTGATTTTGTAAGCCAGCAAGTTATAAAATATATGCAGAGGAAAGCAGTTCTGTTGCATTTACTCCTCAAAAAGGCATAAGTGATGCTGCAATTTATTATAACTTTTAAATATTTTTTTGAATAAAAAATCTAATCTCTTGTTTTCTGCTTTAAAAATCATATTGCCTGGTTGTGGAATATATTTGATTTGTCAAAAAATTCATGGGTGAAATAACTAATGATTCCTGTTCAAATTTAGATTTTACTGAAAAATATTTGGTAACTATAGACAGTGCTTGAAAACGGAACTATCTGATGCTTCAAAATCACTGATTACTTAATTCATTTTCAGATTAGTGGAACATCGATAAAAATAAAAATACATACAAATTGAATTCACTTTTTTATACTCTTTTGCTCATAAATCTTAAACAAAGAACAAGTTGTCAGCAGAACTCAAATCCTGCTTTCCTGCTAAACAGAGTTCTAGGTCTGTCAATCTGTTGATATTTTTTCTTTACTTCTGTTTTAATTGTGAAAGAACCTATTTAAAAACAGATTTTGTGTACACTGAATTTGTTAGGTATGGCCTCAGTATTCTGTGTTGTTACTGTATTTCTGACACTGTCTTAAAAACAACGTGTTACATGCCATTTTTAAGTATATTTAAGACACTAAATTTTGTTTGTCTGGCTCCAGTGATTTGGTAGTCACAGCATTATAACAATGGTTAAAGGAAATTTGCAGTTAGTTGCCTTGTTGTTATTTTACAGCCAGCACAGCTATTGCCTCAACAAAAATTGCATGTTTCCCCAAGATCTGTTACTACACATTATTTCATTACCCCGAGTAAGTGGCACCAGTGTTGCTTTCCACCTTACATACTTCCACGTCTGCCGTGTTATTACAAATTTTAGAAAATTTTGAAGTTTGCCCATGGGTGTCCTCCACTGACATTAAGTTGATACCGAGTTTCTTGAAGAGTAGTGATTTAGTTCTAGAGTTGAAATGCATAAAAATACACAATTTGGTGAACTCATAAGCACAGTTTTTTTTAAAGGAAGGAAAGTTGGATAAAAATATCTGAATTATTAATTCTTTGCTGGTCTGTTTGATTGCATTGTATTTTGAAGTTGGTAGCCCAGTTAACTGAAATTATTTTTAAATTGTATAGTTTACTCTATTAGGCATGGCAGTGAATATTTGAATCTGTGATATTGTGCAGTGCACGGTCTTTGGCTGGTGGGATTTTCAAATGGTGGGCTAGGGACAAGTCACTAATGCAACATCATGTTTGTTCCACCTCCACAAGCACAGTTGAACTTGTCACACTGAAGTTCCATGTAAATAAACACACACCCCTCACTACTTTACCACACCCAGTAGGCCTGTCTGCCAGCTTCACTTGGTCCTCGAATGGCCAAAAATGAAGAAATGTACTGTACATTATGTTGCTTTTTTTTGTGTGATAAAGAATTAATTTATGTGTGACTGATATTTTATTTGTATCCTGCTTTTTTGAGGAATAATTGACAACTTGGTACAATTTTTTAAATGTTTTCTGACAGAAACACTGCCTACTTCAGGTTGGATGGAAATCACTACTAGTTGAAAAATAACTTTAGTAATTGTAACATTTATTACAAAAGAAATGTATTGTGAAGAAATGCATATTTTATTTGAGTTCAATAATAACATCTGGTGTAGATATTGTATTTTGGAAATAACATTCATTTAATACTTGACAGACCAGTGCCTCTTTGTGGCCTTCATTTTCAGAAACAATGTCCTGAGTTCCATGGTGGTTAACCTATGTAATAGCTCTTCACAGACGCATGGTTTTTTAAGTGTAAACTAAATATGCATAGAAAGTTTGCTCTTGCACTAGGCCTTTGACATTCTCTTCTTTAATTCAGCTTGAGAATGAGTATGGGGCATTGACAGAAGATGGCAGTGAAGAGGATCTGGACTACTTGAGGTTCCTAAAGGAAGATTATGAGACGCATGGTATTGTTGAGCTGCTGTATACATCAGATAATCCCTCTATCCATGCACAGAAAGGCAGTCTTCCTGGAGGTAGACATTCTTACATATAAATAAAATACAAATACATATTATGATGTCTGTGTTATGTGATGTGTAGTTTAGTTGATCAACATTCCATGTGGACCTGCTGCCTCCATCCTCAGGGTGGACCCTAGAGGTAGAAGATTATAGTCCTCCAAAAGTTGGATATCTATCTACCAGATAATGTGGCATCATGCCATGTTTGTATTCACTAGCATGACACCCTGAGATCTCACATATCAGACACTGCTGGACTCAGAGTTCCTATATTTGAATTATGAGAATTTTATGGTAACTTTTCAAGCTGTTTCTGTGGCATCTAGCAGAGGATACCCAAATAGTGGATGTTCATGGTATTAGATTTATCAGTTTCTTGGTCATTCCTAAACCTTCACACAGAAGACTTAAACTACTTCAAGTCACTGTACTCTGTTCCTTCTGTGCAGTTATATCTTTTGTGTCTACTATGCATTGTGCTGTAACAAGTTTTGTGATTGTAGACAGTGTGACTTATTTGCTTTGATTTTCGTAAAATGTTCCTGGAAAAAAGGAAATGAACACTGTGTCATAACATATGCTGTGCAATAATGTGAATTTTTGTCTGTAGGTATTTATGTATTAGATGTGATAATGTTGACTGTAGTTACAAGTGTAACATTTTCCTGTTGTTGGATACAGCTGGAGTTCTTAACTTTTTTATGTATGATATTAGATTAAACCTCTTTGCATACCATTCACTTCCTATATTCTTTAGATTCTTTAATAGTATTCCAAAAAATCCATATACAGTATTTCATGCAATGGATATAGGAACAGTCAAATAATAAGTAAGTCAGCTCTTCATAACAGGAGAGCCTGTCACAAAGATAGACAGTCAAAAATAATTAATATAACAGAGTACAAATTTAGAACATAATTTCAAATTAAAATAAGTAAACACAAATAATTACAAAATTACAAATACTACTTCACAGTAAATTAAAATATAATATGCACTATGAAGGGTGAAAGGAGAAACTGAGACTCAGACAGTAACATGGTCTGCTGCTGAATTTATAAGAAATCAAGAAATGGAATTTCTGATGGCATAGAAGTACTTTAGTCTACTCTGGAAAATGTGTTAACCACAAGACAAAGAAAGTTGCTGACCTTTGGAAATTATTTTGTAGTTGGTGTTTGTCTGATGAAAGAGAGCACTGGAGAACAATTTAGCACATTTGTATCCAGGCATGGAAGACATAGTGGTCAGTAAGTGGTTGAGAAATTTCCGTCTGCATGATCCTCATCTGCAACTGCAGATGCCAGAATCTGTCTCATGGGGAAGAGTGTTAGGTTCCACTGCAAAGAAGGTAGCCCTGTTATTTGTGCTTCTGGAATCCAGTAGTGGAAAATGTTAATCTGACCCATTGCCAGTACTTACCGTAGTTGAAAAAAACATCACCCCCGTCCACCAGAGACCAAATAATGTATTGTGCATGATTTATCATTCTTTCATACAATGTTTAAAGTGCATGCACAATTGGAAGTCGTGTTTGTCCATCTGTTTGTTTAATCTTTAAAAGATGAGACAAATGGATGGACAGACATGACTTCCAACTACGGATGCAGTGCATTCACATAGAACTTGGTTTCTGAGGTCTTCATTCAATTTGTCATGCAACAGAAATTGTGGGCCACTTTGATGTATTATATTGCCACTTTATGTTTACCTAAAAAAAGAGCACATTATGAAACAAATAGTTAATGTGACATAAAATATCAATTTATCACATATCATTTGGAATTTTTTTGTGTGTTGTGTATTTATTGAAATACAAGGAAAAATTCTATATTTTAGAAGTGTTGATTTGGTTTATGTTTTTGTAAGTGTTGCAGACAGCAAATTTCCAGAAAAATCCTGAAATTGAGTTGTTGTTGCTAAAGGTATTTCAACCAGACAAACCTGCGATGGTGATGGAATATTGGTCAGGATGGTTTGATCATTGGTTTGATCAAGAGCACCATACAACGTCTGTTGAAGGTACAGGTGCTCAATATAAGAAGTGTACAGTAACAATCAGTTTAAAATATTTTGTCTTCTTATCTTCTCACAAAGAGCAAGAAGATTATGTAAAATATAAAACTATAATTTTACCTGTTCTGTGTAGGTTTAGAAACTTTATCTTTCACTCTGTGAGAAGAATCCTTTGCAAACGGGAGTGATGGAAAAATATTTTAATATAAGTGAGAGGAAGTAATAGGAGCTGGAGACAACTGCATAAAGGAGGCTTCATAATTAATGCCTCTCGCTAAATATATGAGTGGTGGCATGTGGAGGATGAGATGGGCAGGGCATGTAGACTCGGAGAATTGAGAAACTTATAGAATTTTAGTTGGCCCTCAAGGGAAGAGATCACTTTGAAGACCTAGGCAGAGATGGGAGACCATATTAAAGTTTATCTTACAGAAACAGCATATGAAGATATGGACTATACCATATTGACCCGAATGCAAGATGACTCTACTCTAAGATGACCCCTCAAAATAACATGTGCCAAGGGAAAATGTTTTTATCCAAATCTAAGAGGACCCCGCAAAAATAAATGTCTGCTAAGAAAAAATATCTTACCGTTAATGCCAAACACTTTACACACAAAGCATATCATATGGTATCTACTTTTACCAAAAAAATGTCATTGTCTCCATCTTCACAGTCGGTGTCTTCATCTTCCGCACACTCACTCCTAACATTCCCATTCACTTCACTGTCATTCCAAAACACATCATTAGTCTCGTCCACTGCATTGGATATGCAGCACTTAAAACCCTTCACATTGACTTCTGGTGAGATGTACTGCCATGCCATTATGATCCACATTGTCTAAATACTACATTAATTGTATAACAACTTTCTCCACAGATGGTGTTAGTAGTGTTAAGAAATTAAATACATGTGTGTGGAATTTTGTATCATGTCTGTGATCTGATTAGCTGAGTTCAGGGCTGTTTTTATGGTTTTTAATTTGAGGATTGCCCCAGGTTTTCTCTTTGAGTTTTGTAGTTAATTTTTCCATGATAAGTGGGTCCCTCTCACCAAGGAATGGCATGTCCTCAGTTTGGGGATGGAGGAACAGCCTCCAATATAGAGGGTAGCTGCAAATATATTAAATAAGCAGTCGCATACAGCCGATAAGGGGTGGTCCTCCAGCTTGGTGGTTGGGCAAGGTTTTGACTGCTCCTCACCATAAAAACTGGCTTTGATACAAAACATGAACACATGCCTCGGACCTGGATTGATACTTTGATACAAACTAAGCAATGAAAAAGGGACACGAGATTTGGTACGTAATATGTTAGGAGACTGTATAGGGCAGGTACACTTACAGCAGCAGTCAGGAAATTAGCAAGGTATAAATTAGATTTACTGGGTGTGCAGGAGGTTAGGTGGGACAAAGGGGGCACAGTAAGAACAGGGGATAATAATTTTTACTAAGGATACGAAAATCATCGATTGGGAACAGGATTTATTGTACACCACAGACTAGTGTCAGCAGTTCAGAGAGTAGAGTTTGTTAGCGATAGTGTGTCATATGTGGTTATGAGAGGTCGCTGGTGTAATATCATTGTTCTGAATCTGCATGCAACAAGTGAGGAGAAAAGTGATGATTCAAAAGACAGTTTTTATGGGGAATTAGAGCAGGTTTTTTTAATCATTTTTCTAAGTACCAAATGAAAATTCTTTTAGGAGATTGTAATGCAAAAGTGGGGAGAGAGAATATTTTCAAACTGACAGTTGTAAATGAATGTCTACATCAGGATAGTAATGATAGTGGTGTTAGAATAGTAAACTTTGTTACATCAAAAAATCTATTTGTTAAGAGCACGATGTTCTCATACCAAAACATTCATAAGTACACCAGGACCTCTCCTGATGGGAAGATGCAGAACCAGATTGATCACATATTGATAAATAGGAGATGGCATTTGAGTATACTAGATGTATGAACTTTCAGGGGAGTTGATGGTGATACTGATCACTATCTGATGGCTGTAAAAGTTAGGGAAAGATTGGTAGTAAGTAAACAAGCAGTACAGAAGTTTTATGGGGAAAGATTTAATCTTAGGAAGCTAAAAGCTGGAGGTTAGGAAACAGTATCAAAGAAACAGGTTTGCAGCTTTGAAGAACTTAAGTGATAGCAAGGACATAAATAGGGCTTAGGAGAATATTCAAGAGAATATCAAAACATCAGCTAAGGAGAATCTAGGTCTGCTCGAATTGAAGCAGCATAAACCATGGTTTGATGAAGAATGTTTAGGTTTTTGAGATCAAAGGAAGCAAGTTAAAATGCAGTGGGTACAGTATCCAAGTCAAAACAATGTAAGTAATCGAAACTAGCTAGCACACATTTCAGGAATAAAAAGAAGGAATATCTGAAAGCTAAAATTGAGGAACTTGAAACTAACAGTGAGATCAAAAATATTAGGGACTTGTATAGAGGCTTCAATGACTTTAAGAAGGGTTACCAGTGTGGAACTAATATTGTGAAAGATGAGAGGGGTGATTTGGTTACAGACTCCCACAGCATTGTGGCTAGGTGGAGGAACCATTTCTCTCAGCTACTGAATGTACATGGGCTTAATGATGTTGGGCAGACAGAAATACGCACAGCAGAACCGCAAGTGCCTGAGCTGAGTGCTTATGAGGTTGAGTTGGCTATTGAAAAGCTAAAAAGTCACAAATCACCAGGTATTGATCAAATCCCAGCAGAATTGATTAAGATAGGGGGCAGGGCAATTCGCTATAAGATCCATCAACTTATTATTTGTATTTGGAATAAGGAGGAATTGCCTGAGAAGTTGAAGGAATCAATCATTGTACCCATCTCTAAGAAGGGAGATAAAACAGATTGTAGTAATTATAGGGGCATATTACTTTCACCAACTACATACAAAATTTTATTCATAATCCTGCTGTCCAGGTTAACCCCATATGCAGTGGAAATTATTTGGGATCATCAGTGTGGATTTTGATGAAACAGGTCAACTACTGATCATATATTCTGCATTCGCCAAATACTTGAGAAATAATGGGAGTACAATGAAGCAGTGCATCAGCTCTTTATAGACTTCAAGAAAACTTAAGATTTAGTTAGGAGGGAGGTCTTGTATAATACTCTCATTGAGTTTGGTATCCCCAACAAACTAGTCAGGCTAACAAAAATGTGTCTGACTGAAATGTATAGCTGAGTCCGGGTAGGCAAGAATTTGTCTGACATATTTCCTATTAAGAATGGTTTGAAACAAGGAGATGCACATATTGCTATAGTTTTTCAACTTTGCTTTAGGGTAGGCCATTAGGAGGGTTCAGGTAAACCAGAAGGGCTTGAAATTAAATCGTACACATCAGCTTCTGGTTTATGCTGATGATGTTAATATGCTGGGAGGAAGAGTAAATACTGCAAAGAAAAATGCAGAAGCTTTAATAGTGGCTAGTTAAGAGACTGGATTGGAAGTAAATGCTGATAAAATTGGGTACATGGTCATGTCTCAAGATCAGAATGTAGGATGAAGTCACAGTATGAAGACTGATAATAGTTTGTTTGAAAGGGTGGAAGAATTCAAATATTTGGGAACAACCTTAACATATCAATATTCTATTCAGGAAGAAATTAAGAGCAGATTGAAGTCAGGGAATTCTTGCTATTATCCGGTGCAGAATCTTTTGTTTTTCAGTTTGCTATCCAAAAATTTAAAGATTAAGATATACAGAACTATAATTTTACCTGTTGTTTTGTATGGGTGTGAAACTTGGTCACTTAAATTGGTCCAGGAATGTAGGCTGGGGGTGTCTGAGAATAGAATGTTGAGGAAAATATTTAGGCCTAAGAGGGATGATGTAACAAGGAGTGGAGAAAACTGCATAATGAGGAGCTTAAAGATTTGCACTCCTCACCCAATATTTTTCGGGTGATAAAATCGAGAAGAATGAGAAGGGCGGGGCATGTAGCACATATGGGGGAGAGGAGAGACATATTCAGGGTTTTGCTGGGGAAACATGAGGGAAAGAGACCACTTGGGAGACCCAGGCTTAGATGGGAGATAATCAGATGGACCTTCAGGAAGTGGGATGTGGGGGTATAGACTTGATCAAGCTGGTTCAGGATATGGACAGTTGGCAGGAACTTGTGAATGTGGTAATGAACCTTTGGGTTCCATAAAATGCAGGGAATTTCCTGACTGATTTCAGACTGGTTAGCTTCTCAAGAAGGACCCTGCTCCATGGAATAAGTAAGTTAGTAAGTTAATTTTTAATTTTTCAATAGCCATTGTACTGTTACTACCCTTGGGCTCGATCTGTTCTTGGGTACATATCTTAACAAGGTACTGTTTCTGTGGTGTCCAGTAATTAAGAGTAACTCAGTCAAAGGGGTCCACCAAGTTAGGCGCTTCTTTGCCCACCAAAGAAATGGAGCCAGCTTCCAAAATGTGCATCTTTAAAAAATTAGACGAAGAACAACGTTCCAAACAAGAAAACTGTGTCTGTTAACTTCAATTGTGCTGTGTTCTGTCTTTTGTATTTCTTGTTCCTTGAAGATGGGATTGATGGATTGTCCCAAAATGTTGGTAAGTCATTTCTACTATATGCTGCATGATATCTCAGAAGAGCGCAGATCTCGCATGACAATTTGGTGATGCAGGCCTTGGTTTGGCTCTGCATGGTCTGGTATGGAGTGACATGGTTTGGCATGGTCCAGTTCGATGTTTTATTTACAAATATAAGACGACTTCGAATTGAAGACAACCTTGTATTTAAGTACAAAATTTAAGGGAAAATCCTTGTCTTGTATTTGGTAAATATGGTATTTGTCTACCTGAGGATATAGACCGTGTTGGGGCTGTTATTGACATGATAAAGAAGGACTGTACCAACTTTGTATGACTTGTGAATAACAACGGACTATATAATTGTATATGTTTTTAGGTTTTCACAGCTACTGTTGATCAGATGATGTTTTTCTTTCAGGTGTCTGTAACATGTAGTGGCTAGAATATTCATGTTCCTCTGAAACACTAGAACATCTAACCACTGCAAGGTGCAAAACCCCCAGGAGAAACATCATCTAATGTATATGACTGGTTTGCATTATTAGAATTTATCATGTCTACACATAAGTCTGAGTTTGCTTGTACCAGCCTGGTTGCCATTCTGTTAAAGCAGTGAAGTTTTACTCACAGATATGATCCTTTGTGGTGTGCTGTAAAACTATCTGGAATTTTGGAAAAGCTGATATTTGTATTAACATACAAATTATATTGTTCTTATCCTTCTGAAGTGCTTGACTAGCATTATGTTGTGTTCTTCTAAATTTAGAAGCACTGAAACAAAACAACACTATGTAGATGTGTGTTTCTAATTTTCAGCTTTCAGCGATGTTCTGGAACGTATTCTGAAGTTCCCAGCATCAGTCAATTTGTACATGTTTCATGGAGGAACCAACTTTGGATTCCATAATGGAGCAAACATAAGTGAGGAATATCCTCACTATTCAGCAGATGTCACCAGTTATGGTAAGCACCAGTGTACTTGTAAAATTTGGGGTTTTTTATAGACTGTACATTGCACACCACCACTACCACCGCCGCCGCCGCCGCCGCCACCACCGCCACCACCAACACCACCACCAACACCACCACCGCCGCCGCCACTACCGCCACCGCCGCCACCACCACCACCACCACCCACCACCCCCCCCCCCCCCCCCACTACCCCCCCCCCTCCCCCCCCCACCCCCACCCACACCACCCACCCAACCCACACCCCACATCAACACACAACTCAACCACCAC
>Ga0123355_10007616_pt1 | contig 16255 bp, 8 predicted proteins | sample TergutEmb28metaG_3_FD_89872 | JGI IMG/M metagenome (GOLD analysis project Ga0123355, IMG submission 89872) | Embiratermes neotenicus P1 segment gut microbial communities from Petit-Saut dam, French Guiana - Emb289 P1 | ecosystem: Host-associated > Arthropoda: Insects > Digestive system > Gut ...
CAAGGTAGCCCGAAACATGTTGAGCAACTTATAAAGGAGAAATAAATATAATACTAAGTGACATCTAGTTGGTTTCTTATTCCACACTGAACTACGATGCACGGTCAACCACACATCAAATTTGTATGGTCACCTTATACTTCAGTTATAATTAATACCCAACATCAGGTATGTTTCAGTATTGCAATCAGATTGAAAGTAATGAGGAAGTACACAGACTAGTATTTAATTTCCCAGCTCTTCAAGGATTTCCTGTCTCTCCACATTAATGGATTTTGTCTTTATTTTGCAAAATAACTTGTGATATCAATAATGCTAACTCTAACGCTCTGCAACACTGAACTGGTATTCTCACATCTAATGACATTCATCTTCACTGCTGACAACAGCATGTTCCTATTGACCTTTACATCAGCTTGTTATTGAGCCTTTCACTCGTCACGACTAATTATGGTCCAGAGAATCCCCCTAAAAAAAAGTGGTACAATAATCACACAAGACAGAATGCAACTTATACCACACTGCAAACACAAAATTAAATTATGTTTGTGTGGTGTTGTGATTTGTCACATCTTCCTTGAAAAGTGTGGTCATCAGCCAGTGCACAGATCATACTGTACCACCTGCATGGAGCTCAATAAATTGCTTGCTTTCGGCTACTAATGCCAACCAACTATGCTGAGCCATTAGTTAATTCATGGTGGTGCCAGTGAACACAAGTGCAAGCTCTCAGAAAATTGTTCAACTGCGTGACTTTTCCGCTCAAAGTTAAAATACAAAAACAGTTGGCAAGAGCACTGTAGCATCCAGCACCAAATGCAGAATGTTATAGTTGGGAGGTGCCTGTGTGTGCATACGTGCACGTGTGTGTGTGTGTACATATATATATAAATATGTTTATTTCTGCATAAGTAATAAAATGAGTTTTCTTGAAACTTTTTGGAATGTCTCTTTCCTTGAGACTAATGATATATTCGTATTGTGAAGAATGCTTAAAGCAGGCCTGGTCAACCTGGTATGTAATACAGGCATATTTGGGAAAATTTGACCTGCATGTGGGCAATGTGAAATTCAGTACACAAAATGAATGTGTAAATATGTGGATATTGATGGGTGTACATTTTTTCTTGTATTTCATAGTTTGCTAGGAAGGGAATTGCTTTGGTGCTGTCTCTCAGGTTTCTCATTTCTGTCATGGACAACATGTTACCTGTGAGCTATGGGGTGGTTGGGTTTGGCTTAAGAAGTCAGTGTGATAATATCCCAAATTGATGAAATCATGACGTTCATAGTAAGTGGTAATATCCTTCTAAACAAACTATGAATGGTTCGCCCCTTTACGTGAAGTAGGTGGTTGGATTCAAAATGAATGTAGCATCGCATGTTAGTGAATTTCACAGAAATCGTTGTGGACAAACATTTTGGATACTAGGGTGTCCATGAAGAGCAGAGTATTGTTGCCATGGAATTTTTTTGATGAACTTAGTTGCAAGTCTGTGACTATTGATGTGACTGAAAAAATTTTGTAACCACTCTGAGCCACGTGGCACTATCAGAAATTTACCGTCTTCATGCCTGAGCCACATGGTCAGTCTGTATTGTGCTGTATCTAGAATTGTGTTCCAAAATGCTTCATAAGACCTGTTATTAAGTTCATGATTGAAATAGAAGCCAACAGTGCGCTGCCTTTTCTTAATGTCCTTATTACAAGAAAGGATAAAACTCAGTCAACAGAGGCATTTGGAAAACCCACACATATTGAATGTTACCTACTTGTTGAATGCAAGAATACACCTTATGTAAAAAAGATGATTCATTTATATAATGTTTAACAGAGTAGCTACCATTTCCTAAGAGCAACATGTTTTCCTCTTTGAGGTTGGGTATATCAGATGCCATCTGGCACTCAGTTATTATCTCCATTTGTGTTGTATTCTTTTATCAGCAGCTTGCAGGATACACCTCACCGTTATATAGACCAGATTTGGGTATGAAACAATGCTTGCACTGCAACTATCTTTGGTATGTTGTGCATCATTTCATTATATGCATTGGTACCTTCCTTAGAATATAATGGGGTTCCAGACCAGAGGATTGCAAAGTGTGACTATCTCCATTTTTGGTGTCAACATAATTGCGTTTTGGCTGACATGGAACAAGTTTCTTTGCTTGTATTACATTCTGATAGCAGTAATTGTGTCCATCTTTCCTTTGCTCCTTAACACTGCCTTCATTTTGCTGTAGGTGTTGTTTTGCTTCCGTTTCCTTTTTTTGTCCCTCTTTTGGAAAAGAACAAGGGGAAGTATCTGCTGCATCCTACAAAATAAGAAATTTGAAGTGTAGGTGTAAGAAGGAATAATTTTGTTTTATATTCAAACTGGTTTTTGTGCTTTGAAATACGTCACATTTCAGATTTTACACTTACACCATTCCTTAACAGCATTTAACCCCTTGGGAACTAATACATTCCAGAGTCAAGCAGAGAAAAAGCTTTATACCCTATACCATTATTTAAGTATGATATCAGAGATTAAGCTGCTTGGTGCAGCAGTAATGTGGCTGACTTACATTCACACCACAGCTTAGATACTGGCTTTGCAGTGAACATTTATCATGTTTTATCTCTCTTACCACAGAAAAGTACCAGGAAAGTGTCTTAATATAGGCCCTGTTTTCTTATTTCCACTTCCTCATTCCTCAGTTGCAGTAATGCTGACAATTTTATAGTTACATCATCTTCAAACAGCTGAGTAGAAACATTTATGTAAAAGAACATGACAAACATGCAGAAGTCAAGATTTTAGTGTTGACATCTGTTGGAATCATGCAGACACTAACAGTAACACAAGCTGAAGTCATGCTTGATAATCATATGTTATGTCACTAATAGTGCCAATTCCAAATTCAAATATCACTGTTGGCAGTTAACATGCAACACACTCTGATAAGGAACAAAAATGCTTTGTGCTTGAGTTCCTTTACCAGTTTCACAGTATTTACTGTTTTCGGTAAGTTAATGAATTGTAAGGACATCTTGTTATTTATATTGTGAATTAAATAGTTTATATGGACAGTTATAGTGTAGTCCAACTTATCAATGCATTGTTTAATATTTTCACATTAAATTACATGTATGTTAAATACCATGTATAGTGCAGTCAGTGTAGTGGTTAGGCTTGAGCTGGACAGTCAAGAAATTGTGGTTTGATTTTCAGCAAGAGATGAACCTTTTTTCTTTCAAGCATCCAATGCAGCTCTGTGGCCCACCCAACCTAGACCTAAATTGGCTGGGGTGTGGCGGTGACTGTTCATCTTCATACAGAGCCTAGGTTAAGCATGCACAAAGCCAATACTCCACTGCCTTAATTCTGTGATGGTTAATTAATCACAAGGACGGTTTCATCTACTACTGCTATCAACAGCACTATTCATTGCACATGTGTTGGTGTGACTTTATTTAATGATACTTTGTCAGTGGTGTAGATTATTTAATAAATAATCAGCATTGGCAGGATGAATACAAATGTTGAGTTGGGACAAATGTGATACTGAAGGTATTCTTCCTGGAAGAGCTCTGGAAAGTTACAAAAGTAAGTACTTGAAATGCTATGTGAATGGTACAGTATTTTGAACTGTCAGGGATGTCTAACACTATCCAGATTGAAGTAAAATAAAACTGATCCACTTCTACTATCACTGCGCTGAATGGACAGCCTTTTTTTTTTTTAATTACTGCACTTCAAGAGTGGTTTTTGACATGAATCTGTGGTCATACTGGCAGAACCGTAATAAAACAGCTACTACAATTTTTTTTTCTCTCACCGTCTGCGCACCCCAATGCCCACAGTTTCAGTTTAAAGCCAGAGTGACTGACAACTGAAAATATTAACACATATTTTAGTAATTATGACATATAAGAAATGTGCCAGCAATAATGACCAACAATGAAATGACCTACCTGTGTAGTTTTAAGGATTCATAGAACATCATATATACCATTTCTAAAAAATTAATTCTCTTCATTTTCTCTTGTAGAAAGCAGATAATGTGAGTAGTGAAAGTAAAAGTCAAATCAGAACAGATGTATACACAAACTATTTCTTGGTAATACATCTTTTTATAACATAATTGGTTACACACTTGTTGAAACTAGATAGGATTGCAGAATGGTGACCCCAAACTGAATTATTTCTGGTACACTGTTTTCTCTCACTCATTTTCATTACTGTAATTTACAACACGTATGTTCAGCCATTGGCAGTCACTAGTTTATGTGCAGTCTTTTGTGGTTTCAGAAGTGTGAAGATAATTCTTGGTTATATGTGTGTTACACATTCTAACTGCCAAGGTAACTTGTAGTACGATTATGTGAATGAAATTTTTTGCTATTAACCAAAATGCAACTGTCTTGCCTTGTCATGGTTGAGTTTCTTGGTAGCCTGTGTGCGTGGTGGAATTTTGGGATGACGCTGGGAAAGCAGACAACGTGGCTGTTCTGAAAATTGAAGAATATGTTACTGTTTCTATTTGTTGTTTTATATTATCTAATTATATTACAATGCACAGTGCAAAAGACATAAAATTTGTAAAAAATATTTGGGTTTACACATCCATGAAAAATATAAAAAATTGAAGCCCTGAATTGAGTAAAGTTATTATGTAATCTCATCCCTTGGAAGCTGTAACTAGTTGTAGTTTCTTAAGTTTTTTTTGGTAACTTTTCATTTGCCTTTGTAGTATAGTGTTATATTTTGGGGGGAGGGGGTGGACAAAATGGGAAAGAAAAAAAAATTAAACTACAAAAGAGGGTGATAATGTAAACCAGTGCTGTGGGGAGAGTTACTTTATGCAGGTAACAGTGTAAAACATTTGATGTACTCAAAGTGCCATGTATATGTGATGGAAGTTGTGTATTGCATGAAATTGAAGATAAGAATGTTGTAAAAAATTTCGTGAGGCATGGTTGTGATACACATCAATGATCAAACTTTCTGTCTCAGTTTTTAGAATGGGTGTTTAAAAAACCAAATAACTTGGGGATGAAATATATAATAAATTACTGAGTCAAAGAGTTTAAATAAGACACAACTTTGCAGAAGGATACTAAAGTAGCTTTTATTGCAACAGACAATTTACATATGACTGACTTAGTAAATTAAAGAAGTTTGTTAAGGTTCCGTACTTTTTACACAGTATTGTAGTGTTCAGTGGGATGCCTCATGATCATTTGTATATATAGATTGTATTGATGTGCCCAATATAAATCTTATCAAGAAGGATGAATAAATTACAATTCACTTCCTATAAAATAAAGTTTGTAAGTTGTGCTTTGTCGGGGTTATATAATAGTATAGTTTCAAGTACATACCTACATTGTGCATCATAACCTGTTGTTTGTTACTGGCTAGAAAGAAATAGTCTATGTTTCAATAGTGACTATACACTGCTTATGATTTTACATACCAATCTCTGGGCAAGGAGGTAATATGCGAGATTTTTTTTTTAGATATTCCATTGGTTTGTTAAGTGGAACTTCAGCAAGACCAAATGTTTTGTGGCAGTGTTTGTGTGTTTTTCCTTCAACCTTGAACAATTTAGCAATGCGTTGTGATGGAGCACTGGAACAAACAGCAACAAAATCGTATTTCAACACCTTTCATTACTATATCCTATCTGAATTCATTCGTTTGGTTGAAAGCTGTGTATGACGTGAGCTACACCACAACTGTGTACCAGATATCTGAAAATATTTCTATGGGGGAATGTCACAATGAATTTCATATATCTCCAGGTGATATAATGGGACATTTTATTACAACTGCAGTTGATTTTGTTCTAAAAGAGATCTTAAAATTCTATGATCAACTTTCATATGTTATGCCAAGGCTGGCCAACTTCAACCAACAAGAGGTCCACATAATTTTTTAAGGACTTACCTGAGGGCCACACTTTTTTATATTTATATCGAAGAGGGAGAGGGAGGGGCAGTTGAATTCACTGGAATGTTGTTATTTACCAACAATAAGTTCCGCTAAGAGTACAGCTGATTGACAAGGTAGTAGACCTTCCTAAACTCAATGAAACTTGAAAAACTGGTTTACTGTGTGCTTTCTTAAAAGTGATGAGTTTGTAAATGTTTTCTTTGCTAATAAAAATGCCATAGTATGTTCTGTAGACTTTGTTATGTTTGTTGAGTTGTATTACTGAATCTTTTCAGGTTACTGAGGGCTGCAAAGATTTCCCTTGAGGGCTGCATGTTGGCCAGCCTTGTTTTGCACAATGCATGGATAATGTCTAGCTGGAGAATACTGACACATACACATCAGGTTGGTGTAGCAGTACAGCTGTAGACAACTTGTTAATTATCTGGTACACAGTAAATTATGTATGAATGTGACTAATACTCTCCCACAGCATTGTAAAATTTTCATAATATTTTTCTGATTCAGAACAGGACCTTATAAAGAAATTCCTAGTTTTGTAAATATGAAGGAGTAAAATGGGCCAACCATCATTGTTCCAGCACTATTTTTGGCATATTCAAAATGAAAAGTTGCAAAATTGTACTTATTTGCTTGGCTGTGTTTGTCAGTTTTGCCTATACATATATAAGAATTCAGTTACCACTATATGAATTTTGATTAAATTTGATACTCGAGACTTACGGATCTCATGACACATTCCTGATTTTGATAAAATGAGAAAAAGTAATTGAATGAAGACTTCTGTACCTTTGGGGGTTGTTTGACCGTGCATCTTCCTCATGAAATAAAGTGAAATGCCAACTTGATGCAAATGGGTAATTTTATTGATGTATTCTTAGCTGTACATGTTTCGGGTACATACGTCCATCATCAGGAGCATTAGATGCTGAGTTGCAGCATATGGTTTTCTGCACCGAGTTTTTGGAAGGGTGGTGGTCTTGAGAGCCGCTGCGTAGGACTTGTGTACGGTGCTGATGGTGCCGTGCGACATGGCACCATCAGCACCGTACACATGACCTACATAGCAGCACTCAAGACCACCACCCTTCCAAAAACTCAGTGTAGAAAACCATATGCTGCAACTCAACATCTAGTCTTCCTGATGATGGGCATATGTACCCGAAACATGTACAGCTAAGAATACATCAATAAAATTACCTAGTTGCATCAAGTTGGCATTTCACTTTATTTCTGTACCTTTCTATGCATGTCATGAACATTATCTCTTAGCTTACTCTTTCCATTCTGTAGATTTTTTTTAATTTCAAATCATAACTATTACATCTATTATTACATGACTTGACACAAGTTTTGGTCGGTACATGTAATATGATATTCTTACAAGATTACTATACATTTTGCACATATTACATATTTCATATTTGAATCATATTATTCATAGTATGACATGTTATACATCTATTGTACAAAGGATGTACAGAATTTTAAATTCTAATCTGTACACAATGATGGATTTATGGAATACAATAAATGATTATGATTATATTATGATTATTATGCTATTGTCTGATTACCCTATTTGTGGCGGTTGCAATGCAACTTCCTTTTTAATAATGTTGTATATGTTTTCATTATGATTTGTAAGCAGTATTGTTGACATTTTTCTAAGTATCTGTCCCAATCTTCAATTCTATTCACAAGAGCACTTTTTGATGGAATGATTTCTTGTAAGATGTGCGTTTAAAATCCTAGTCTAACACAGTATTTTCGTTCCATAGCGTCCCTTGAAGTTACCTACTACCATAACTGCTTTTCCTATTTGTCAAAAGATGTTTGTGTTGCCTAGCAACAGCATTCATGGACTGAATTTGGCAGCGTAAATACAGCGTATACGGAGTTCAAATGACCCTGGGTCCGTTGTCTTTCTCTCGTTGCGGTTGTGTCGCGTTACGGGTCTTGTACGTAGTTCGTACTGTTTGCCGGTAGATGACATTTGGTTTCGTATGTGTTGCTGTATAATGCGCAAGAAGTGCAGTGCATAGGTTTTATATGGTAGGGCAATGAATATGTGTGCGTTTAACAGAGCGATTTTGTTTTCGTTTTGTTGTGGGGATTATCGGAAGACGTCCAAGTTGATGTATTTACATATGGTTTAGTTATATTATTTAGTGTCACAGTGTTTCTGTGATTATTAGTTCAGCAATGCTGTTTCTAGGATAGGTTTCAGTAGGTGATGCCTGGACGATAAGTTGGCTGTCAAATGTTTTCATGTGTCAAATATCAAGATGTGTAGAAGTATGGTGTATTTGAGTTCGTAGTTGCGTGATCATTGATTGATGGATGAATTTGATTTACTCTTAGTGGTTATGGATTTTAGGAGTGTGTGAACTGAACTGTCAGAGCCCATGCATGTTGTGGGAGGTGTTACTTTAACACACCACGAAGAACAAAGTCATCCCCAAGATCCACCACCTCCAGAACAACAGAGGAACAATGCACGTATTTCAGATTCATGTAAGAATGTAATTATTTCTTTCTTTTAGTATTCATTTTGTTCATGTTTAATGTGTTGATGTTGAGAACTCGACGGTGATGTAGTTCTAATTGTTGAGGTTATGTGATTCCTTTAAAATTTAATGAATAAATTAAATGGGAACTTCTAATTTAATTTAAATTATGAATACAACATTAATGTTGTTGCTTAAGTTGTATATGTTAAATTCAAACGATTCTCATAGTTGTGTTAATTTTATGTAAGTTACATTGGAAGGTGTGATGATTTGTACATATACAGATTTCATTCATTATTTATTTATTGAATTAGATGAATGATTGTAGCATATAGCAACCAAAATGTAATTAAGGGCACTAGTTTAAGTAATAATTGTTCAACGTTTTTCTTGCAGATTTTTTGTACATTTAGTTTACTCATTCATTCCATTTAGTCGCATGTTGACAATGGGCATGTCAAATCCAATCTACAACTTATATGTCATGTTAGAATCATTTACAAGTTACATATCAGGAAGACTCAACTCACACCACATCCATATTACAACAACAAAATGCAGTATAATGTAGTGTAAAATATTACTACTAATTAAGACAGATAGGTATGGCAACTTATCAAACTTACATACTCATCCAATCCATATGTAAGCAGAATGACACAGATTCTTTCACTCAAGAAAATACATGTTGTAACAGAAAGGATTTCAGTTTTCTTTTAAAAGGTTGGGTCTTATCCAGTTTTTTTTAATGTGATCTGCCACCTTATTGTAGAGTCTAATTCACATGTTCCCCACATTTTTCCTGGAAATGACTGTATTGCAAAAATGTACAGTGCATACACTTTTCTTAATGTTTTGTGGTATTGAATTTGTACATTAGGCTCCAGTGAATCTCTGTGTATGTTTTCTTATATCTGAGAATATATATTGAATGAGAAAGCTAAAATTGTAACTGTGCATGTCATGAAGACGTGGGTGAAATTATGTTAGTGCTGGATGGAAGCAAGTGGTCAGCTGCTTTACCCCCAGGGAAAGAACCTCCAGTACCCTGCAGGTAGGAGGGTAGGTTGGCCCCCAAAACTGGCCTGGATGCTTTAGAGAAGAAAAATCTCTTTATCTTGTTCATACCCATGAATTAATATCACTATATAACATAAATACTAATGAATACATGCATATTTAATAATATATGTGTGCATTAATCGGTATTTATTCGATATAAGAAAAATCTCATTTTGCTACTGGGAATTGAACCCAGAATCATCCAGGCCATAGTCCAATTGCTATACCAACTACACTGTAATGGCCTCACACATTTTGTGATAATGAAGAATAAATATGTTTTAATTGTCCTGCTGCAAGATTGGCTTTAGCAGTAAATTATCTTCCCAAGGACAGTAGGGTATATAAATTTGCAAGGAACATATTTGGAAAACATGTTTATACCAAACTGGAGCTACCTTTACCACTTGCCACTTCTTCTATTCCAGAGTAGGAGTGTGACCGAAGCAAATAACAAACAGATATGATATATGTTCCATATCTGTGCATTAAAGAATATTTTATACTATGTAACAAACCAACAAATGCACTTCAATGAAATATGTTTTACCATATATTACTATACCCTGACATGTTCTGGTCACTTCTGTGACCAACATCAGGGTATCATACAAGAATGCAAACAATATACAAACAATTGCATGAAATGTATAATTGAAACCACCCAATGATACAGTTAATATTTTAAGTCCTCCTTATTGTCATAAAATGTCAAGTCATGTTATCATTACAAATGGAAAAAGTAGGTGTGTTTTTATTGCTTCTTGACTGTATAGAGATGATACATACCCTATAATAAATATGGCATAGCTGTAGATACTGTCCTTCCTTCCATCTACCCGTTCTCCACATAGTAGTCTTAACTGACCTTCACTACAATACACATCTTTACGTAATTAACATGTATGTAATTATAATGACAACCCTTGTACTGAACATACATTTGTTTGTATATTATGTTGATAGAGTTATACCTCCTGCTGTCCTGTTTTTATTACATGGTGTGTGTCAGCTAGATAGAGATAAGAAGTAATAAAAACACACCCAGTTTTATCTGTTTTTTAATGACAATATAATTTGACATTTTGTAACCATAAGGAGTGCGTAAAATATTAATTGTAACATCAGGTGGTTTTTATTATACATTTGGTGCAGTGGTTTGCATATTGCTTAATTTTTGTATGACACGTTGGTTTGGTACATAATATAAGGTATGACAGGTTTGTGGACGGTTACTGTATTAAATTCTTGCATAGAGTGGTATCAGTGTAGTTGGCCCCCAGATGTACTAACACAGCTTTTTTGAAGATATTTTGGACACAGTATCATGTATATCTGAAGTTGATATTGGGAGTGGGATTAACAACCATTTGGCATAAAGTATTTTGTTTTGTATGACTTATGATGAAGCTTCAGCATTGAATGGTTTGATTTACTGGAGCCAAAAAAATTATAAAGTCAAGAGAATTGGAATTTGAATGTTAGAAGATAACCCTTTTGCAGTCCCTGAATGCAGAAGAAGTGAAGTATATGTTAAATGAAATAGGAAATATTATTGCTTCAGAGGATTACTTATTGAAAGGAAGAAGTGTTCTATAAAATGTGTGGGACAAGGTTGCTTAGGAATGAGCTTGAGTGACTTTAACTATTATCAGAATATGTGCATGGCCATACACTAACTGTTTTAGGATGATTATCACTCCTCTAAAAAATTTAACTCTTTTGATCTTGGAAAGGAATGAGAAGATAGTTAACCACAAGGTAAAGGTAAAGTTCACCCTAGAACAGGCCACGATGGCCAAGAGGGGGAGTAGAGGTATAGCTCCACTCTTTCTTTAACCTCGATGCTCGATACGGGTGGGTGGTCAGTGCCACACCCCAGCTGCTTTACCCCCAGTAAAGAGACCCAGTACCCATTGTATAGGAGGCTGGTTGGGCCCCAGAGCTGGTCTGGACGGGTGCAGAATATCATGCCCCTACCGGGATTCAATCCCCGGACCATCCAGCCCATAGCGAGTCACTCTACCGACTGAGCTATCCTGGCCCACAGATAGTTAGCCATGTATGTTGCTAATTAATTTGGTACTTTTGAAGAAGGTTAGCAAAACTGGATTACATGTTTTGTGCAAACACTGATCTGTGCAATAATATAATTCAAATATGAATTAGAACTTCTGTGTTTTGCAGCCATTTCTGATGAAGTACATCTGGATGATAATGGGAATAATGGATCCAATCAGGATGTGGAAGAAACGGAAGAAGATGCTGAGGACAAAAGGAAAGGAAATTGTGAAGAATTTAATGTGGAGGACCATCAGAAAGAAAGAGCTTTAGAAGATTGCCAGTGCATTAGACCATTTATTGATATGCACCCCATAGACAAATCTGAGCCTCTTGAATATTCAGAGACGTTTCATGCTGAAGATGAAGATGCGGGATGCCAGAATGATAAAGGGAACAGAAATTTTGAAAACTATAGTAACACAAATGTCAGAAAGAAAGATGCAACTACATTCTTTGCTCCTGGGAAGTATTTGAGGAACAGCGTAAATACTTGTGACTATAAAGCCAAAGAGATGTGCACCATTGATAACAATGATGTGATGGATCACTTGTGTGGGGATGAAGATGGATGTAGCCAAAGGGTGGATGAAAGTAATGCTAGTGTTCAAAATCACGAAAATGTTAGAGAAAATGTTGCAGAAGTGGTGTCAAATAGCAAATGTAAAACTCATAACAGGATGATAAAGCCTTCTGAATGGCAAGACAGTTTTGGTGGAAATAAGCTTCTTGTTGTGAACAGTGGAGATGGTGGTATGTGCAGTGTCTTACGACAGGGCCATCAAGAACGTCTGCATTTGAAATGGAGTCTCCAGCAGCAAGTCAGTCCACAGGATTGGATTTCTCTTTGCAATCTGAGTGAGTACCATTACATTTTACAACAAAAGGCTATTTACCCCTCCTTTCATGAAAGCTTCTTTTGTAAATGGCACTGTATTAACTGCACAGGTTGATTGATGTTGGCAGGAGCGTATTTAGTGGAAAGGAATGATGGGAGAAGTGGTCGTATGAAAAGTAGAAACAGAGTCACTGAAAAGTGTGAAAAGTATTGAATTGGTTGTGACTGTTAAAAATTCAACAAAATTCTGTTCATCTGACTTGCATGGGACCACACAGGTGCCGAATTATTCGGTGTTCAGGATTATCAGACAGTGCTGATATTGATCTAAGTTCTGACAGTTAATTTTTTGTGGCTGCTGCTGGTGTACTTGGGCTGCACAACTAATCAGAGGTGTATTCCATCTTGATATCTCCTTCATCTGCTGGTTCAGGGTTATCAGGGCCCTCTTATGTGTTTTCGTGATTCTTCATGGCTGAAGAAATTGATGGAATGGGAGTTAAGGGGTCAGATGATAACACAACTCTTGCACATATTTTGTGAACATGTCTCTAAGCTATGCGTATTTTATTGATGAAGCTTTTTTTTTGTGTGTTACATAGCAAAACTATGATCTTGGGACTACTCTCTTTAAGAACTGGATTTCCAGATTATTAGATGTGAGATTAAAGGAATTTTACTGTGTACTTGCACTTTATGAAAATGGAGAATTCTAGATATATATTTGCACTTTAACAAAATAGTTGTTTCATAGATTACACTGTTTTAACAGGCAACTTAAGCTCTGCACTCAATATAGCATTAATGCACATATGGAACTTACTTGATTAGTGTAAAAGATGATGTTTATAATTGCAGATGTGAACTGTGTCAAATGCTGAGATGTTGCTTTAGAAATACAGTGTATTATTGTAATATTAAAGAACAGAGTTTGAGGGATGAAACCAGAGAGAGTATGGAGCAGACTGGATTGGGGATGAATGTTAATGTACTGCTGTTTGAGGCTTTAAATTTATCCTGCATAAAAATCACCTTTTTATTGTCAGCTACCATTATGGTATATTTGCAAGATATTCCACTGAATTTGTGTTATGTTTTTTCGGTCTTTATTTGATAGCCCAAATTTTTTCTGTTTCTTCATGTTAAGCCTTCACCCAGGTCTTTATCCATGAATAGTAATTTGTAGAAAGTTCTTAGTATGTTCTGCACATACACATGAAACAAGCAAAAAGAGTACTTCTATCCAGTGCAGCACTTTCCCACTTCTGCTGTCTCTTTCTATCTCTAATCAGGTCCCCTGGCAAACTGTATTTGATTTTCGATAATGCATACATGGTTGTTTTAAGTCACTGTATGTTTAGTCTGAGTTATTCGTTTTTGTACATTTTTCTTTAATGTATTCCCTTCCAGTGTATGTTAGGTGTGGTCAGTATGTTAATAAAATACTTAGGCCTTGGTGAAAAGTCTTGTCCCCAGTATTCTGTGGTCCATCAATGCTTCTTTGGGATGCACCTGAAGTTCAGGGGAGGAGTCTCATCTTCTAGGCCCTGTGCTGTAAGCAGACGCACTTGATGAATAATGATGTTAGTTTAAATAAACCGTGACAGCCTTGTCACCTTTCTGATGATTCAACTTTTGTCATTATTCTCCCATTTTGCATTTGCTAGGAGCTATGTAAAATTTATGCAGCAGTACAGTAGGCCTGTACAGTCAGCATTCCTCTTCAGATGCCCAGTAAAAGATGTGCCTGTGTGGGATGGGAAACGTTGATGTTCACTAACATTACTGGAATTAGGAAGCTGTGGTTCTCAGTCCTTTCTTTCACCAGTGATTTGCGTAGGAATGTCAACATTGTGTATGTCATGGTTAGCCCTGAAAGAAGTCACATTAATATTTTTAGAATGAATGGAAGTGGTTAACAGTTTGTATTGTATGATTTATTATCAGTACTTAATGTGACAGATGGTGCTGCCTCTAGTTGCTGACAAGTTTTACAGCTTATGGTGTACATATTGATGTTGCAGTTCCAAAACTGAAACCAAATGCTTGACTGTCAGTTGTGCCATTGGACCTCTTTGGCTCAGCATCATTAGAGGACTTTTTTTTTTCTTTCTTTCACAGGCATGTAGAACTCAATAACATTTAGAATCACGTAACAGTTGAAAAAGGTTTGCATACTTTGCACAATGGAAATTTTGTTTTAGTCCATTTATCACTTCGCATGTCAGTTCTGGCTGACAGTTTTCTTGATCCTCTTTGCAAAAAGGAGGAAGCCAACTGTCAAATTTATTTTTCTACTTTCTTGAAATCTCTAAGTATCTGCAGAATTTTTCTTGTAGTTGTCTGAGACTATCACTGTACTTATGGGCTGTGTTAGGGCTTAAATGTCTTTATCATAGAGCCGAAAATTTTGTAGTGGATTCACTATCTTTGCTTTAAAAACAAAAACTGTTTTGTTTTCAAAGCTTGTATTGCCCTCTGTGATTCATATTTAAGGTCTTTTCTTAGCAGGATTAAGTTTTAAGGTGTTTGAGTGTTCCAGAAACGTCAGCGAAAGTGCGAGGTCAGTTCTGCAGTTTTTGTCTTCAAGCTCTGAGAATATTAGATTTATTGTTCATGACAAAGGACAGTAGGCTTCGAATAAAATGAGGGAATGGGTAATGTGATGTGTTGAACTTTCGTACATTTAGAAGTGCCCTTTGAAAACACCGTGCAGAAATTCGCTATTAAGAACCAAGAAAAACAGGAAAATTCAGGATGTTACGTGTCTTGAGTCGCCTGTGGTAATTTGCTCAGTAACGCTGCACTTGCCTGATATCTTAATGGTAGCGAATGCCACTCTTTCTCGATAGTTTAGTTGTCGCTATAATTCAGTAATCTGGTTTTTTTCTTGAATTCCTTGCTGCCGATACATGGAAGGGGTCAAAGTTCTACACTTCTGTCGCGATCGTCGTCGTCATTCATATATACATGTGAATTATATCCCGTTTTACACGGTCAGATTTGAACGTCCTGTAGCAGTGTGACGTAAACTTGCTCAAAGATTTGGTGTTATAGTAACAGGATATTGCTGGTGGTGGCGGAGGCCGATTGTGGTTCGTTGATGCAGAACACTTTCACTTCTATTAACATGGCACGTATAGCACCATTATATTTGAATTAACAAATGTGAAGCATTGCTGGAATGTTGCTGATGGGAAAACCAAAGTACTCGGACAAAAACCTGTCCCAATGCCAGTTTATCCACCACAAATCACACATTAACTTGCCCGCGCCGCGGAGGTGAGAGATCGGCAACTTACCAACATGTGCTTTAGAATCCAGTTAAATCGTACATTATAGTGATCTGATTGGTGCATAATTTAGTATTACTTTCCACTGCCCCAGACTCACGGACCAAACCTAATCGTTTCCCATTGTTGTCATGTCTGTAAATTTGACTCACACGGGGTATCATAAAAGATGTGTTTTTTAAAATCTTTTTGATATATGCCACAGTACCAAATTTGTCTCTAGCTCTGCTGGTTTATCAGTTGCCATTTTCAGACGGAATGTAACAGAAATCGCGGTATTACGGAAAGACGATTTTTCGCTGAGTGTGATGCCAGTTCTGGTGGTGATACGGTTAAAACAGGATTACATGCACAAAGTCCCCGTCATTTTGCATGACAACTTTCAGCAGGAGTCTCACAAGCCTAACGGTTCTCCAAAGTCAGCCACATGTTTGCAGGTAGAGTGGAAACGGAATCTGGTGGCACACGGCGACGCACGGGAGGAGAAGTGAAGGGGAAAGAGGCGAATGGAGTGGGTAGCCAAGCAGGCTTCAGTCTGACTCGGAA
>Ga0123355_10007617_pt1 | contig 16253 bp, 15 predicted proteins | sample TergutEmb28metaG_3_FD_89872 | JGI IMG/M metagenome (GOLD analysis project Ga0123355, IMG submission 89872) | Embiratermes neotenicus P1 segment gut microbial communities from Petit-Saut dam, French Guiana - Emb289 P1 | ecosystem: Host-associated > Arthropoda: Insects > Digestive system > Gut ...
ACCAAGCACCTATTGCTCACAGAAGTAAAGATGAGAGATGTCACAGCCTCTTGCGCAAATGGGCGTAGGCAGTCTAGACTAAGGGCACTGGATTGCTAACCCCAGTTAAAGTTACACGTTCCACCCCTTGACACCTTCTTGACACCTTGGGGATCACCCCCGCTTGTGCGGGGAATACAAACCGTTAGTATTTTGCGCAATGGTTCTAGGGATCACCCCCGCTTGTGCGGGGAATACGCCTTCGCGTTTGCCGTCATTGTTGCTGCAACGGGATCACCCCCGCTTGTGCGGGGAATACATAAGACAGGCCGTCCGCTGATGGAGCCAATTGGGATCACCCCCGCTTGTGCGGGGAATACATCTGCATTGCGCTGTGGCAGTCCGTCAGGCAGGGATCACCCCCGCTTGTGCGGGGAATACGTTAGCAGATGCCAGCATTGCCTCTTCGTGTGGGGATCACCCCCGCTTGTGCGGGGAATACAACTGCTTGTAATTTTTAATACTTCTGACATTGGGATCACCCCCGCTTGTGCGGGGAATACTTAATGACGAACTGGATGCAGCGGACTTAACGGGGATCACCCCCGCTTGTGCGGGGAATACATAGGACTTGTAGGCGTGTAGCTGTCGGTAACGGGATCACCCCCGCTTGTGCGGGGAATACTGCGCTCGCTTAATGCACAGCTCGAATACTTTGGGATCACCCCCGCTTGTGCGGGGAATACACACACTTATTGACCTGTTAAATGATGGTGGTGGGATCACCCCCGCTTGTGCGGGGAATACGCTTGTAATTTTTAGTGCTTCTGACATTTTCTGGGATCACCCCCGCTTGTGCGGGGAATACGAAGTGCGCTTTGCGCTGGAGCTTTCTGGACTGGGATCACCCCCGCTTGTGCGGGGAATACGAAGTGCGCTTTGCGCTGGAGCTTTCTGGACTGGGATCACCCCCGCTTGTGCGGGGAATACTAGGACTTGTAGTCGAGTACGCAAGATGAACAGGGATCACCCCCGCTTGTGCGGGGAATACACCCCCGACGACGGTTACGCATTGCGAGAATGGGGATCACCCCCGCTTGTGCGGGGAATACATCCTGTCGATGACTACTAGCTCTAGTGGTCAGGGATCACCCCCGCTTGTGCGGGGAATACTTGTCAGGTGGGACAATCACCAAGGCGCAACAGGGATCACCCCCGCTTGTGCGGGGAATACTGACTACGTAGGCAGCCATGGCAATGATTGGGGGGATCACCCCCGCTTGTGCGGGGAATACTCAGTGAGGCTCTGGGTTACGACGTGAAGGTGGGGATCACCCCCGCTTGTGCGGGGAATACAGTCGCCTTTCGATTTCATGGTCGAGACGTTGGGGATCACCCCCGCTTGTGCGGGGAATACACCGCGCCACTTGGCGGCCTCTTCATCGTCGATTGGGATCACCCCCGCTTGTGCGGGGAATACGCAGCGGATGGTTCGTTCCTAGCGGATTACCTGGGATCACCCCCGCTTGTGCGGGGAATACGCTATCTGGTTCGAGCGCACTACATGGGGATTGGGATCACCCCCGCTTGTGCGGGGAATACCGGGTATCGGGCGGTCTAGGAACGTCTGGTCAGGGATCACCCCCGCTTGTGCGGGGAATACGCGCTTGAAGGCGCATTCTTTGCTGTGCGACTGGGATCACCCCCGCTTGTGCGGGGAATACTCAATAGCAGAGCCTAACTTGCCTGATACTTTGGGATCACCCCCGCTTGTGCGGGGAATACACTAAAAAATCCCAGCTTATCGTGCTGCCTCTTATTATTTTTCCCTATTTTAATTCGGTTTTCAAGATACACCTTACAGAGAATTAGCCTAAGCGTACTATCGCTGCATACGCCTCGCTGTTCTCATTTTACTTGCCTTGCTATAGCCTTGTCGCAGTCCTCCCAGATTCTTGACCCGCGCAGGAGACGGTCGCATCATCAATTTCACGCCGTCGAAATCAATAGGTTCCCACTGACTTCGATGACATCTAAAATCCAGACGCTGTTCATTATTGACAGAAAATACCATCGTGGCACGCCCACCCTTTACTGCCTTTCGAACACGCTCCCAAAGCTTATCTCGCACGCGTGCAGATACTCTTCCCACAAAAACACCTGGGCTAATTTCTAACAGCCATTTCGTCAAATCTCCCCGTAAAGAAGCTGGGCAATCTGTCAAAGTCAGCACTACCATCAGCCGCCCTCTCTCAGCTCTTCATCAAGCACCACGCCATATCCTTCACCTAGCACCTGCGACCAATCAAGCTCGTCAACTGTCCTAGAATGGTCAAGCTCCTCCCCAAAGTCTTCATTCTCGACAGAGTCAGCGGCAACAATCTGCTTTGCCTCAGTTCCGTCCAGATCGCGCCCATACGACACTCCCTGTGGCAGCAGACCCGCTTTTTCATCCCACAAGTGCACCACGTTGCCGTTATCTTGACCACTGCCATCAGCAACACCTGCAGCATCATCTAGCAGCAAGACTTTGATATCACGTGCCGAACGCTCCATAATGCGTGCACTTGAAATAGCATCGCGCATTGCTCGGCGCACTACACTGCCAACATCATCAGGGCTTTCTGCTGCGACACCAAAGGCGACGGGCAGAGCAATTTCAACTTTATACAAATCTGCAATATCGTACACAAAAGAACGCTCGTGCCCTGTGTGGATAAACCCCAATCCAGGCGAAGCACCCATAGCAACAATCGCACTGTGTGCAACACCATACATACAAGCATGTGCAGCTGACAAAGCTTGATTTATCGCATCTCCACCAGCAAAATCATTAGAGTCGTATTTGCGCCCCTTCCAGGCAACACCCGTGTCCTTCGACGCTTTTCGATAGGCAGAGCGAACGCGTGCACCCTCCCTGCCCCTTAACTGTTGCATAGTCAGATTTGAAACATCCTCGCCTGGAAAGCGCATCTGATACATCGTGCGCGCCACCTGTAGGCGACTGCGCGTATTTGACACAAGGCGAGCCTGTGCTACCAACAGGCGTGACGAATGTGCCAGAGGACGTCCATGCGCATAGTAGCGCACACCCTTCTCGCCCACCCACACTACTGAACAACCCACGTCTCCAATTAGCTCCATTGCACGGTGCGATACGTTCGTGCCTGGACCAAGGAGTAGCACCCCAATAGATGCTGCTGGCACATGAACAGTTCCACGTTGGTCTGTAACAGTAATCGCACTATCACTTCGACTGATTAGACATCGCTCCAGATACAAAAACGACAGTCTCTCGGCAATGCGTGGCAATTCGTGCAGATCTGGCTTTTCTGCTCCACGAGCTGGCTTCTTTTTCACTGGATTCACCGCCTAGAAGCAACTGCCAATGTCATCAGCCCGCAGCCATATGCCTTCGCGCGTCCAATTCCACCGCACAAAGCATGGCGAAGTGCGCCTGCATCAGTCACCTCTAGCACGCCCTCAAGAGTTGCTACCCGCACCTCTACAGGTTTCGTGCCTGCTTTCTTTTGAAAGCGTAGTTGCATGCGCTCTGCCACATCAAATTGGTATAAATCAGCTCTGGTACCAGCCCCTTCATCGTCCTGCTCAACATCAACATCATTTTCACTTTGCGCAATCACAAATCCATACTTCTCTGCACGGGAAAGCAACCATAACTTCTGCTGCTCAGTCGTAACGTGAGCATATACTTTTCCACGCTTTCCTTCTCCCTGCGAAACGCTGTACGTCGGGTTTGCGCGCAATCTGAAATGCCATCTCTGACCCACTTCAAGTTTCGATAAAAAGGGTTCGTAGTCTAGAGACTCCCACGTAACGCTTTTTCCACCCAAGTCATTAGGAACACTGTCAAGTGGCAATGCGGGACTACAAACCAGCAAGAAGTCTTGTCCGTCCAATCTGTCGATACGCCAAAGTTTGCGCGCATCTAATTCCCCTTCAAAAGCTGCTTCAATAGCCCCATGCATTGCTTGCGGCGATGAATAGACTTTGCGTAAACGAAATGGCTCAAGTTTAAGTCGCGACAGATACATCTGACCCACCTCCCTTTAGTGCAGCAAAGACATCGTGTTGCGTACTCTCTGCTGGCAAAGTGCGCCCATTCCCATTAGCCATTTGCCTACTATCAGGATTATCCACAGTCACAGCCTTAACCTTACTTGAGATGTTTCTGAAGCCATACTGCCTGTGCTCCTGATTAAAGCTGATGGGCATATCACGACGAAAGAATGTTCCTTGGTCGTCAGTCTGTGCGTCGCGCACCACTTCCAGCCAAAGCTCTTTTGGTTGACGACGCCTGTACCACGTGGCCGCTTGCCACGCTTCTTGCTCTAGTGCATCGTCTAAAGATAGATCTCGAATTCCAAGTATCATTGGACCTGCTGGCGGGCAGGAACGCCTTCCTAAAGACAAGGGAAATAAGGGGTTACTGAGTGCTAAGACAATCTGTTTCAAGAATTCTTCATCATCGGATTCCAGGCCCACAACAAATACCGCATCTGCCAAATAGTGACGATCAGAAATGAAGGTATGTTTGCCACCAGCAAGTTGCGCAGTTTGAAAATCCTTTAGCAGCTGCCCCACCTGATCTATGCGCACGCCAAAACGTAAAGCACGAAGGTCATCTAAAGATTCATTCCTTCGTCTACCCAGGGCTGCAGCCAACAAACCCACTACTCCACTCTTTGTGGGCTCTCGTTCAGTTCTTCTTTTGTTAAAGCGACTTGATGAGCCCCACGCCTGCAGCGGAGCTGCGAAGCGAAGTAACAATGTGTTCATGTTACCTACTCCTCATTGCTTAGCCTTGCTGCAACTTCTTTTTGAACGGCTGCGAGCAAATCAAAAAACGACAGTTTCTCAGTTTCTGCGCAAGTGCAATCATTACTAACAGCCCACGCAATACTTGGTCTACCATACCAATTGTCATAGACCCCATTGGCGTAATTGCATAACTCTTGAACAGACTTTTTCGCAAATCCCTCACGCGACTGGATGGGATTTTCAAAAGCGCCAACCAGATTAATTGGCTGGTCCTCTCGCAGGCAAACCAAAATCATATCGGGCGGAGTAGCGTTTGCAAAGGTGTTCTTTTTGCCATCAGGCATCGAAGTCGCAAAAGCACGTGCAAATTCCATGACTGCTTTTGCGGTAAGCTCTGTGCAGGCAGCCAGTTCACGATTCAGCTCATGAATTGCCACTGTTGCATACCTGTACAGGGTAGATGAATTGTACTCAATCGTGCCAATCATTCCAGCACCTGCGCTATCTTCTGGACTGCAATCGTCAACTGCAGTGAAATAGTCGTATTCATTGTCAACCTGATGGGTCGACAGCGCATGTGCAACTTGTGATGAAGCATCAGTATTCAAAGAAGGATCATCGGCAACCATCCGACCAAAAAAGGCTGTATCAACTGCAGTTCCCTCTCTTAAGGCTTCCTTAGCTTTCGTTTTACCTTCCCTGCTTTTAGAGTCAAAGTCTTCACTCGTCGCAAGTTTAGCCAAATTGTCTGCTTGTTTTCTACTCATGAAAAAAAGTGCCTTTGATTCACCGTCTTTAGTCTGCACACCAGTAGCTCCAACAACTTTCTCAGCAAGTTCTAGTGATCCATCGCTACTCTGACTAGCGTCAAGCTTAACAATGGCATCAGCGACCAGATCAAGAATCTTTTTTGTGCGCAATCCAAGCTCACTCTCATTAAAATGTTCCTTAAATACCCCACGCATAGCGCGCTTCCAGCTCTGCGAAGAAACCCGTGCACGCTGCACACCACCATAAGTGGCAGTCTTGGGGCTCCCCGTATCATCACGGTTTACGCAGCTTGGTGGAACCGTCTGAATTATATGGATATCCATAAACAGCTTAGTCATTTATCTTTCCTCATTTCTCTTGCCTGTCTACTTTCACCTTCTACGCTATTCATTTGAGGTTTTCACTATCACCCACTAGCCAACCCGACAATCGGTAATAGTCACGTCCCCAGCGCAAGCGCACCCCATTTCTCACCTGAGCATCACCGGACTGATATAAATACATATCGCGTGCAAATTGCGGATAGTCTAATCCCCTATCAGCAGCTTTCAAAAGCTGAATGAGACTTCGCGCATGACGAGAAAATTCTGCGAAATCCTTCGCGGTGAGCACCGCATCAAAGCGGCGTTTGAGTGATTTCTCATTATCAGCAGTCCGCAGACCAGCCACAGCTGCTCCTAGTGAAACCCCTTCTCGATTCATGGACTCATTCTTGCCTTGAGCATGAAGGGCGTAGAGTGTAAGTGCTGAGTGCACCGCCCACTCTCCTCTACTTGCATTCTTGCCCTGACCACGCAAGGTTTCTGGCAGTCCGCCTAGAGTCACCTCCCAAAGTTCTGGTAGTTCACCTGGATCTTTCCCGACCCCTCGTCGAAGCTTGGCAAGCATTGCTGTTTGCCAAGAACCTTGACGCTCAAGTAACCCCACTTTTAACTTCACGAATTTCCAAACGTCACCTGTTGGATCTTTTCTGCTAGCGATTTCCTGCATAACCTTTGCTTCTTTTGTGTCCAATCTTACTCCTCTCTGATTTTTCTTATTTCGCGCAAAAACTTATCATGAGCCTTTGGGGCAGACATTATGCGAATCGCATCAGTTTTTGAATCTTTGATAGTCCTACCCACAAAAGCCCTATCGCCCGTTTCTTGCACAAGAAAATTCGCCCTCTTCCTTAACTGCTCCTCAGTAAAATCGAGCCAATTGTTCATAACGTCTACTTGATTATCTTGCGCCGGATTAATGCTGACAAGCCATTCCCTAAAGGGAATATCTAAGGAAAAGAACATTTCTTCACGCACTGTTGCCGAACTTCCCTTCTTGCTTTCCTCATCATCATTTCCAGCAGCAGTCAGCAAATCACGCTCAAGAATCCCCAATTGCCAAACGAGCCGATCTGCCTTTCCAATTACTGCAACAATGTCTGATATCCACTGTTGTCCTAACAAGGTCAAAATCTCTGCATTAAGAGTAATTCCATCAGCAGCAATTTCACTTATTGACGACTGCATCGAACCATATTCTGTGCCAACTACATCAAAATTCACCAATGGAATATCCAAAATGCCTTCAAGACGAAGTCGGGCTATCCAAGAAACACTTCCAGAAATACGATTTGCAGACTCCCTGTGCGGCAAAAGCGACCCCAAATCTCTCCATGCGCTTTTTCCTGACTCGTGCAGTACTGGAATAAAAGCCTTTACAGCCTTACTTTCACGCCAACCGCTCATCTGCTCAATAAAGGTATTTGCCTTATCGAAAACATCCCCGTAAGACGAGAGAACTCCTATCACTTTTTGATCTTCGCAAAACAACAAGACTCTGCGGGACTGCCACGTCAATAGCTCGACATAGCTTCGCGGATCTTTGTCTAGTTTACAGGCAATTGCAACTTCACTCTCCCAAGCTGGTGTGCCGAAGTCCAATAATCCACCTGAACTATCAAGTAATACCAGATTGCACAAAAGCGTCTGGACTAGTGACTCATTGCGAAAATATACAACTCCCAACTTTCCTAACCATCCAGTGCCACCGCCATTTGGAGTCCCGCCTACAACTGAGGCTTTCTTGCCAGCATAGTCCCACGATTGCATATTGACAAGCCATCTGGCTGCTTCAGAAAATTGCATTTCTTCAGCGGGCACACCGCTTCTATTGGAAAAAAATCGTCGCTCTACTCTACTGGGAATATCGCTTATTATTTGAGAAACAGGGTTGATTTTGCCGGTTCCTGTATAAAGTCCAGCTACCTGATAGAACGGCGTGGTCGGATGAAACAACCAGAAGCGATCCTCATAGTGCAGTAAATATTCCTCAATAATGTCATAGGGAATCGTGTCGCAATCCCAAAGTGCCTTCCACCTATTAAACGCATCATCTTCACGCTTGAGGAGAGAGGGATTGCCCTGCTCGTCCATGCGCGTAAACACTGCATAAAGCACCGCAAGCATCAGGCGTAAAATCGCTACATCTTGCGTAGGTAGCTCGCCTGCAAGTCCGCGGAACTCATGTGCTCTGCGAAACGCATCAAGCAGCGAAACTTCTTCTGTACTGCCATCATTCCGCTTCACAATAATCCAATCTTCATGCAGCAGGTTGAATGCTTTTTCACTCGCAACCCCTTCATTCACTATGTTCATTCCTCTCTGAAATCAATCCGTAACGTTCATCATATCGAAGTGCATACCCACATATCGTCGTTTCAAAGTTAGCATCCAGCACAAGGAATAGCTCTCCTTCTAGCCAGTATGACTTCTGCCAATCCTCAGGCAATTCACCATCAATAAACATCTGCTCCAACTCATCAATTGCCCTATCAATCAGCCATGGCTTATTTAAAGGAGAAGGTAAAGTTAGCGAGCAAGCCGCAACAACACGAGCAATGTCAGGCGGCACAAACATAGCAGGGATCTCTGCTCCACCAACTTCTGGCACCCAGGGCAAAACTCTAAATAGACCCCCTTCTGTCCTCTGAATTACCAGCACCTCAATCGAGTCATCTGAATCACGCACGGAAGCCTCTGCTCTTTTCCCCGTCGGATCAGCGGTATCAGCTGGCGCCTCTAACCAGTCAATCAAACTGCGATTTCCTGGTCGTCTAATTCGGAAACCATCTGCCCTGCTCTCTTTATTGCTTATCATCTGCTCAAAAGCCGCCTTCGCCTCTCCATACTCTCCTTTGTATTTTTCTTCAGCCGCAGCATTGCCATCGGCATAGGCATCTTGTACAAGATCTGCAATATCGCTTGGCAAACACAAGATATCTGGCAGTAGTGCCACTGTGTTCATGAGGATATACTTTCCGTAAATGGCCTCACTCCCCCGTTCAAAACCTTCATCAGAATTTGTACCCAACACAAAGCATTGCGCTTGCTGCAATTTATCTAGACGGTTACGTCCTTTATGCCGGTGTAGTCTACCAATTCGCTGGATGAGCAAATCCATGGGGCATAGATCGCTAACCAGCACATCGAAGTCAATATCGAGTGACTGTTCCAACACCTGAGTTCCTATCACAATCAGTTTATTGGGAGGTGTGGGTCGGTCCCCTTTAGGTCCTAAGATTTCTCTGATTTCAGTTTCTTTTTGCAATCTGTCAGCAGCAATAAAGCGCGAGTGAACTAACTGGACACACTCCTTCCCAAAGCGCTCTTCAAAAATCTGTGCTATTTCTTGCGCTCTGCTTACCGTATTGACAATAATGCCTGCGCACCCTCCTTTTGAAAGCAAGGCTTCTACTGTTTCGAGCAATTTATCATCTGTCAGAGTATTGACGTTAACGCGCAGCGACCTTCCCGAAAGCGGCGGACTTAGCTGTCTGACTTCATCATTGTCCGACCAAGTGAGGAGAGGATACTTGCGTGAAGACATCCATGGCTCTTTGTCAGCAGGAATCTCTGGAATATCTATCCAGGGCACTGCTTCTTGCTTTGGAGCGTCAAAATTCCTTTTTGTCTTTAGGTATGCACAGATAAGTTCTTTGCGACGCGCAGCTGGCAAGGTAGCAGAAAGTATAATCACAGGGACATTATAGAATCCCAACCACTCTAATGCACGGCACAGATAGCGATTCATGTAGGCATCATACGCGTGACATTCATCAATGATGATCACCTTATTTGCAAGTGCCAAATGGCGTAGTGCAAGATGTTTATGTCGAAGCGCTGCCATAAGAATTTGATCGACAGTACCAACAACAACATCAGCAAGCAAACCCTTTTTGCGACCTTGAAACCAGTCACTAACAATAACATTTTGTGGATGATTTACATTAGAGTTTTTTGCAAAATCGTCGGGCTCTATATGCATTTTTCCTACAGGAATTCCTTGAAACTCTTCGTTGAAGCGAGCTTTTCCATGAGCCAGATTGATAGACCGCGTTTGAGCAAAAGCTGCCTCTGTCCAATTTTTGACGCGTCCAAATAGTCCATCAGATGTAGCTTGAGTTGGCAAAGCAACAAATACGCCACTGCGACCACTGCGCTGCAACATGATTTCTGCAGCAGCAAATGCAGCTTCTGTTTTGCCTTCACCCATTGACGCCTCAATAACTAAGATTCCTGGACTAGTTGTATTGTTTAAGGCATCAAGCACAGCTGATTGCGAAGGTCGCGGAACAAAGTTAAAGCGATTCTCAAACAATTTAGGAGTAGTAGTTACTTGTCTTATCTCTGCCGCTGGAGGGAGCGAATGACACAGTACCTCCCATGCAAGTTCGATACGCTCTTTTGGTGTGTCGATCCTCTGAATTGGAGTAGTCTGTATTAGCGAAAAATTGCCTTCATCACTTGCAAGCCAATCTGTCATGATGACTAGGCCAGAAAGAATCACTTGTGCAGCTTCACTTAGGTCTTTCTGTAACACCTTTTGTTCATCTGGCGAAATGTGAGCCAAATCTTGCGCATAGGCAAAGAGTTCGCTTTGCGTGTTCTGCCACATAGCACTGTCAAAGCCAGCCTTTTTGTCACCAACAGCAGTTCTGTTACCCTGAAGCATCATAGTCGAAGGAGGTCTTCCGTGATGACCACCTAACACTACTGCACTAGATTTACTGGATTTTTCATGCAACAGGATAATGCAAGATAAAAGTGCGTGGGCTGCTCTATAGTCAGGAAGGCAAGCAGGGAAGGGTAATCCTGCACCCTCAACTTGTACCCGCAAATCACCTTGTTGTTGCGCAAACCATGACCATCCTGTTCCGCCCATCTGAAAGATTGGCGTAGCCTTACCCAAGTCATGCGCTGCCGCGAGAAAGACAAAAAGCTTTTTCGCAAGCTCGAGTGCACCTGCAGCGCTATAACCACCCACTTCTTGTAAAGAGTCTGTAATTATGCGCTTAGTTCCGTTGGGCACCCATGTATCCCACAGCTTGCAGGCAACTTCAGCAGAATCTGACATGTGCATGCAAAGAGGTAGCCACAGCTCTGCATTCTCGCGAGAAGTCTTTGCCCAAAGTGCGCGAGCTTGAAGTGATAATTGATTTTTCTTCATCGCAAATCCCCTCTTGCATTTTGCTTAATCTCTAGCATTTTTTGAAAACAATATAAGGTTGCTTTCGCATCCTCTAAAGCATCATGAGTTTCAAATGGTGAGTATCCAAAATATTCAGCACAAACAGAAAGTGTTTGCCAGCGCCAACCATCCCCTTCGGCATTACGCTTTCCGTATACTGGGGCAAATCCTCTCATGGCACAATAGTAAGATTTTTTGTTAAAGCTAATTCCAGCTTCGCATAAAAATGCGTAATCGAATGCAAAATTGTATGCGATGATTAAAGAAGCAGCATTGATAATGTCTTGAATTTCATTCTGGTAATATTCAAATGGCTGCAAAGTATCTAGAATTGAGGTTGTTTCATGCACTTCTGGAACTAGAAAATGCCGATGAAACAAAATTCGACCACCCAAATCAATAATTGCAAGTTGAGTAATCTCATTTTGTCTATTCCCCGAAGAAAGTCCTGTGGTTTCAATATCTAAGACTATGCCTGATCTTTCAACTGTCATACTGTGTCAACCTGCTTCATTTTTCATGCACCTTATGACCAGTAACTTCTATCATCTCACGCAACTTTGTAGAACCTAGAACTACTACAACACTGTCGTGTTGTAGTACGCAATATCCCATCAATTGCTGACTTGGCTTGAACGGTTGCACTGACATGTTTAGCGTTGGCTTGTATAGGTGTAGCGACAGTCAAGTAGCAGTCCTTTCGTGGCGGATGTGAGTGGCAGCCTCAGTGTTGCGAGCAAACTGCTGACTCCATTTTACTATGTGTTGCAGGTGTGGGCGCACTCCTCCACCAGTTCCTCCGCCGTAGCGTGGGCGAACGATTTATGCTGTTTGTATGCAGCCGTTCAATTTTACGAACAAAAATTTGACTTTCTGCTGTGGAAGAGAGTATGTTTGTTCGTACATCTTTGATGGCCACCAGAATGGAGTGTGCTATGACTGAAAACAAAACTGGAATCAAGCTTTTTGAGGGCAAGAACGTTCGTCATGAATGGGATGCCCAAGAAGAAAAGTTGTGGTTTTCAATTGTTGATGTGATTGCAGTGCTAACTGAACAAAAGACTCAACGTGGAGCTAGCACCTATTGGGCAGTCTTGAAAAAGCGACTAAGCGAAGAAGGTGCAGACCAGTTGCTTACAAATTGTAAGCAACTGAAAATGGTTGCTGCTGATGGAAAGCGTTACAAAACTAATGTTGCAGATACCGAGCAGCTTTTGCGCATTATTCAATCAGTGCCCTCCCCTAAGGCGGAACCCTTTAAGTTATGGCTTGCTAAGGTTGGTAGCGAGCGACTAGATGAAACAGTTGACCCCGAATTGTCCATCGAACGTGCTATTCAGAATTATCGTCAGTTAGGCTATAGCGAAGCCTGGATTAATCAGCGGATAAAAACTATTGAGGTGCGGAAAGCTTTGACAGATGAGTGGAATCAATCTGGCGTAAAGCAAAGGGAGGAATATGCTGTCTTAACTGACCTCATGAGCAAGACATGGAGCGGCATGACAACTCGTGAATATAAGTGTCATAAAGGTTTGAGGAAAGAAAACCTGCGCGACAATATGACAAATACAGAGCTGGTGCTGAATATGCTTGCAGAGGTTGCTGCTACTGACATTTCTGTGGAGCGGCAACCTGTCGGTTTCGACGAAAGCGCTGTGGTTGCTGAAGAAGGGGCGACTGTTGCAAAGGTTGCTCGGGCGCAGATTGAGCTAAGCACTGGCAAGTCTGTGGTCAGCTCGCTCAATGCTGGAAACATGAAGCAACTTTCTGATGATGCTTGAGGGGGTTAGGGACTATGGCAGATGTGGATAAAATAGAAAATAAGATTATCAGTGTTCGGGGAACTGATGTTACAATTTCACGCATTGAGCATGATGATTACATTTGCTTGACCGATATGGCTAAGCATAAGAATGCTGAGCGACCAGGTCTCATAATCTCTCACTGGCTATCAACCGTATACACGGTTAACTTTTTGAGAATCTGGGAGCAGGTACACAATCCCAGTTTTAAACTCACGGAATTCCGTGAGTTTAAAACACAGCTATCAGAGCCAGGGTTTGCGCTGTCAGCTAAACAGTGGATAGAGCAAACAGATGCGATCGGAATTATTTCTAAGCGGGGACGTTATGGCGGGACTTATGCGCATCGGCACATCGCTTTTGAATTCGCGTCGTGGATTAGTCCCGAATTCAAATACTACCTAATTGCAGAATTTGAAAGATTGAAATCGTCTGAACAAGAATTGGTATCTGCAGAATGGAATCTGCAACGCTTGCTGGCAAAGGTGAATTACCAAATTCATACCGACGCAATAAAGGATTGTCTTATTCCTACAGAAGTTAGTGCTTCGCAGGCAAGCTATACCTATGCGAATGAAGCAGATCTGCTAAATGTAGCTCTTTTTGGATTCACGGCAGCACAATGGCGTGACGCAAACCCCGATGCTCACCCCAGTGAAAATGTTCGCGGCAGTGCCACTTTAGAGCAGCTAGTAGTATTGTCAAACATGGAAAGTATCAACGCCTTATTGATTCGGCAAGACCTGCCACAGAGCAAACGCTTGCAACTTCTCAATCAGGCCGCCATTACACAAATGACCTCACTGTTAGCGAGCAAGAATCTGCATAAATTGCCGGTTACGGACAGACCATCCTAACGTTACTGCAAGCGTGAGTGTGCTCTTCCGTTGTGCTGTATGCAGACGCTAGGCTATCTGATGAAGTTGGTGAAGGCGCGTTTTTCTGGGTAGGGGGCTGGTTGCTCTAGGCCAGTGGCTTTGCCTGCCTCTATGTGCTTTAGCAACTGAACCATATTGCGTCCCAGAGTGCGCATTGTTTGCAGACCTTCTTCGTCTTGCTCGGCTTGCTCGGCACTGGTGCCGTGAACCATGTTCCAGTATTGGCTGCTTACGAGGGGCATTTGGGCAAAAGTGAAGTATTTGTTCAGTCGATCAAAAGTCGCACTTGCCCCTCCCCTGCGGCATACTGCTACGCTGGCTCCTGGTTTTCCGACCAAGTGAGTGAAACTTGAATAGAAGGCTCTGTCGAGGACTGCGCACATGGCTCCGTTGGCACTGGCGAAATATACGGGTGAGCCTAAGATTATGCCGTCTGCTTCTTTCATGGCTTCTACTAGCTCACTGCAAATATCGTCTGTGAAAATGCAACCTTCTGTTGTTTTGCGACAGGCTAGACAGGCTACGCAGCCATGTACAGAACCCTTACCTAGATGTATTGTTTGGGTTTCTGCTCCCGCTGCTTCGATTGCACCAGCGGCTTCGCGCAGTGCACGAGCTGTTGTACCGTTTTTATTAGGGCTTCCGTTAAATAGCAGTACCTTCATGGTTATGATCCTTTCGTGGCAAGTGCAAGTAGTCGGTCGTTTTGCGCTGCGAGCTTTATGTTGTAGATTCATTTTAGCTTATTGCGACTATGTTGCTAGGTGTGGACGTACTCCGCCCCCTTTGCTGTTTTATATCTTCTTTTTGTTAAAGGCTGAAGGGGTTAGTCTGTAGGCCTCTTTCTTGTCCATTTTTGTCATGTAGCGGGTGGCTATGCGTTGTCCGCATTCGGGACAGAATAAGGCTCCGTGGTACTTTGAGAAATCGATTGTTCCGTCGATAATCCTGTCATTGTACATTTTTACCAGATTGCTATTGCCGACCTTTTGATAAGTCGCAATGGGGCATTTGCAGTGGGCGCAACTAATGCGCAAGATGTGGCTACCGCGCACCTTTCTGCAATTTGGATTTTTGTAGACTTCCACAGTGGAACCTAGCCAAAGATTTGATGTCCGATGTAGAAAAACACTTCCCTTGCCAGGAAGGGTAGCTGAGTGCGCAAGGATTGATAAGCTGTGGTGCGGGTAGGCGAAGAGTATACGCTAAGTCCTGCGTCATCTGCTATGAGCATTGAGCGCTTCATATGCAGAGGGTCGCTGACGATGAGAGCTATTTCTATGTTGTGCTTAGCTGCGACCTGGACGGCATGGTAGATATTTTCCTGCGTAATTGTCGAAGATTCTTCGATGAGGATATCTGCTGCGGGGACTCCCTGCCGAACTGCATGGTCGCGTGCGACAGACGCTTCAGAGTACTGGGCGCCCTCTGCCACTCCCCCTGTGAAGATGATCTTGTCTACATAACCATTATCGTAGAGCCAGATAGCGTGGTTGATTCGTTCTTTAAATACGGGAGAAGGCTGGTCATCCCAGATGGCTGCCCCTAGCACTATTGCGGCATCTGCCTGCCTAGTTTCGTCAATGTCACCGTATTGCCAGATGCTTGCTGCAACAAAGACCACGTAGGCAAGTGTTGCCAGTACAAGGGCAGTCAGTGTCCAAGTTATGATCTTTTTCCAGCGCATAGTAAGCAATTCTACCTTACGGATTTGCAGACACTAATCAGAGAGTTGCAAGCGCAGAATACCATGGGCAGAGAGCTCTGCAAATCGAACTTGTAAGGATTTCTTACTAGTTCAATTAGAGGGAAATCAAGAAAGTCAGCTGAGCAAATAGAGTTAATTGCAAAAAATGCAATTAACTAAGACTGTAGCCTATAGACCTTTACAGTCTTGATGTGATTCTACCCGTATGCAGTTGTTCGGGAGTTCCGAGCAGTTCAATCAGTAGGAGGAGTGATGATTACTGCTACAGAACGTGCTTTGTGTGCAGGGCTCGCTTCGCGCTCTCTGTAGGGCTTGATCAGCTCCTGGATACTTGCAGACAGCTCCTTCAGTTCATCAAGGCTGGCATAGATGGGAGTAACGCGAAAGCCTGAGCCATCGTGAGCAATGTCAATTGCGTCGCGTTCTGCATAGTTTTTAAACTCGCCCATAAGCCCTGCGCTGAACTGCTGGAACAGCTGAAAATATGCAGCGCCGTCATTGCCTGCAATCATCTTTTCAATTTCACCCTCAAGATCGACAGCTAGGGCATAGATCTTCTCTGTTACGTTGCGCACCTGACGCTCTTCAATAACAGTAAGTACACCTTGCTCTGTCATCTTTTTAAGATAGCGGTACAGTGTTGCCTGCGCAATATCAGGATATTTTGCTGCAAGCTCCTTCGTGGTCGCCTGCCCCTGACTCGCAATTTCAAGCAGCAATCTGTTCTTCGTTGGGTTGGTCAGGTTTTCAATAAGATGCTTATTCATAGAAGATCTAGCCCTGTGTTGCAGGTGTGGCATCAGCAGTCACATCAACACTCTTGAC
>Ga0123355_10007618_pt1 | contig 16251 bp, 11 predicted proteins | sample TergutEmb28metaG_3_FD_89872 | JGI IMG/M metagenome (GOLD analysis project Ga0123355, IMG submission 89872) | Embiratermes neotenicus P1 segment gut microbial communities from Petit-Saut dam, French Guiana - Emb289 P1 | ecosystem: Host-associated > Arthropoda: Insects > Digestive system > Gut ...
CAGGACAGACCAAAATAGACCATTTTAAATTCAGAGTAGAACTGGTACAGGCACTGCTTATTGAACATGGAAGTGAAAGTGTCAGGAAATTTCAAGGCCATCATTCCACAGACAAAAATGTGCTGCGACTTCTTGAAATACATTTTCCAGAAAGAATACCACCGACAGAAAAAAAGGCCAGGCCAACAAGAAGGTGTGTAGTGTGCTACAAAAACAATAGAAGGAAGGAGACAGTGTTTTGGTGCCCCGAATGTGAAGCAGCCCTATGTGTTGAAGAATGTTTCAAAGCATTTCACACCAAGTTAAATTTTTAAGGTAAGATTTGATTGGATATTTGAAAAGCTTAGACATTCCTAAATATTTTGTTGTAAGTTTCATCGAAATCCAACCACTATTAACAAAACTACATTATTATGAATAGACTCCTGCACAATTTAGCTCAAAATTTAAATACCCTGTAGAAAAACCTTCCCACATCACAGTCTTGACTGGGTTTTAAATACCCCCACGCTGAAGGGTTAAAGAGCCGGTTATATGTATATATATGTATGTCGCAACCAGTGTGATGAATTTTGGAGCAATTTTGTTCACTCCTAATATGCATACTGCCGGAGTTCTGCTTTGCAGTGGACTCTTGAAGGTCAGGCCTGCATTGTGTAGCCACAGTGCCCCCCCTTGACCCCTCAACCCCTCCGAAGAGCCCCTCTTTTAAACGCCAACACATACCAGCTGCGCATGTATTGCAGCTGACTAACACAGTTCCAGACACAGCATGTCTTGTTTATGGCTCGAAAAGGAGTTGAGAGAGGCTTGAATATCAATATCAGCCTATGAAACAAGCAGGAACTGTTGACCACAAAGTTTTCAGTCGCATACTGTAGTGCATATTCTCAGACAAAAGCCATACACAAAAATCGGAGATATCCATAAAAATTTATGTTTACAGATACAGTAGGTCCCACTAACATGCTCTAGTAGAACTGCGGCATTCTGTAGGGGTTGTGCGGCAGCAATTTGCAACACACACCCACAAATTTACTAAAAACGAATTGGGCACCCCCGCATTGCTGTAATATTGTGCAGGAGTCACGTCGTGGCTTTAGATCTGTTTTGCTCTCACCATAGAAGTAGCCCATATTTTCATGATATGTGTCTGTTGCTGGGCAAAGTTACAGAGAGTAGTAAGCAGGTCGGAGTCGGACTTATAAGCACTGGGAATGGTCACCAAGAAACAAACTCGACTAGGAAGCCATCACCGAAATGCTGGTTGCAGACACTGGTTCAGAATCAGGTGCCGAGGTTAGCGATGTAGAAGGGGGGGGGGAAGAGAAGACGAACAACAACAAGAACAACAAAATAACTACTACAGCAAACCTCAGCACAAGACAAACCACAGGCTGCAACAAGTGGCGGAGGATTACCACACTGGGGACCGCCTGAAGGAAGGAGGAACACAAATGTTCATCCTTTCGTCGGTCCAGCAAAAGGTATGAAAAAAAGTGCCAAAATAGCTCACCACTGTCTGTGTTGATGTTTTCACAGAAATTTTTCATCTGCTGGTGGAACAGACCAACTTATATTACGAGCAATTCTTAGACCAATAAGCCGAACCTAGTCGCCGACTACCTCATATTACATTGCCAGACATGATGACTTTCATTGCCTTAGCTCTGTAGATGGGACACATCTTGAAAGACACACTACATGACTACTGGTCTAGACTTAGACAGACACGCACTCCGTTTTTGGGGAGACCGTGACACAAGACAGATTTTTAAGATACTATGCTTTCTGCATTTTGCGAACAATTCACAAGGACCTGAACAAAGCGAAGAATATGACCAACTGTGGAAACTAAGGACCGTCTTTGATACCTTGGACGACAAATACGCAAAACTCTATAACCCCTCGGAGAAGTTGGCAGTGGATGAGGTAATTGTAAAATACAGTGGCAGGGTTATCTGGCAGTATATTCCAAAGAAAAGAAAACGTTTCGGCATCAAAATTTACAAGCTGTGTGATGAAGCAGGGTACACATGTGCCATGAGGAGTAAAGACTCGCAATCTGCCACTGATGACATGACTGCTGAGACATTTGACCCGCAGAGATGAAGGCTTAGGACACAAACTATTTATGGTCAATTTCTTTTCATCACCAAGACTTTTTGATGACTTGGATGGACATAAAATAAATTCTTGCAGGACAGTACCACCTAACAGAAAAGACATGCCCCGTGACTTTGTACCAAAACAACTGAAACTGAAAAGGGGTGACGTAAGGGTGAAGACCAGGGGAGGTTTGACTGCATTAGTTTGGATGGGCAGACAAGAAGTTTACATGTTGATTAATATGGACCCACCACCCACCAGCAGAAGGAAATTTTTGTGACAGCAACCGCCCTGTGAAGCCTCACATCGTGGAACGGTATAACCGGCACGAGTTTTGTCGACATTTCAGATCGTATGGCCAACAGCTATTCGATGGATCGACGTAACCTCAAGTGGACCACAAAACTGTTTTTCCACCTCCTGGATCCAACAGTACTCAACAGTTGGATTCTGTTATCTTCATGTGGGGCTCAATATACCCACTGAGATTTCAGACTCCTTCTGGTGAGGAATTTGACTGAAGAAGCTGGAAAAAGCCAAGATCGCCCCACCTCCAGTTTGATTGGAAGACCAAGTGCGACGGCAGCAAATATTGTGTGGCTCGAGAGCCGTCATAACTAACACTGGCCAGCGAAATCAACGCAACTCCGCTGTCATGTTTGCTCATCTCACGGCCAGAGAAAGACCACGGTCTACAAGTGCGCGAAGTATGATGTAGGCCTGTGCGTGGTGCCTTGTTTCACGGATTATCACACAAAAGTGAATCTGTCGACCACTTAGAATTGATAATAGTATGTATTGCAGTAAAATAGTGATCCAAGGTGCCACAGACCTTCTGCAGCAACCAGAATTATGTGAGTAATAAACTATTTACACTACATTTTACATAATGCATGCGATTCAAAGGCCTAAATTTATTACAACAATAGGTGAACATTTTTTCCCGAATAAACCAATTCATAAGCAGATTGCCAAATTTTATTGCATTAAATTTGAAAGAAAAGTCTATGAGATACAATTTTTTTTCTAAGAGCATGCACTGAAATTTAAAAAACCCCAGAAAAAATTCCGGCAGGCAGCCACTGCACGAGGCATTTAAATCCCGGCAGCTAAGGGTTGATAATGTTCCAGTATTGGGCCTGGCAAATCTGTTGGTTAGATTTTGAAATTTCTTTCGATCAGCGGGAGCAGATGTTTCCATTCCATACTCTGGTGTTTGCTCTCTGGATTGTAGTAGTGGATCCATATTTTGTTCCCAGTGATGTATCTTAAATATCTGTCACTTCAGCAACAGTCACCCCTCTGTCTTTCAGAATCACAGCACAAACTCAATGTTCTCATTGAAGGTGGGCATAGACAGCTGGCCTGGTCATACTGCATCATTACATTTGTGCTACTATTTTTGATCCTGTCAACCTATTTGTTCAAACACCGCTTCTGTCAAGCACTGTTCCCACACTGCGCTGGAAGTCTTTGGACTTCTGATCCTCGTACATCTTAATACCACAAAAATCAGATCACTGCACACCACTCTTCTTTGATACATACAGCAAGAGGAGTGATCATATTGGCAAGACTATAATAATACAACATCTGATCATCCAAGGTTGAAGTGGCAACAGTCATGACCAATAGTGTCTACCCAATTAGCAGCACTGCCAACAAAACAAAAATGTAAACAAAACGCAGATACTATCTGACTCACCCACCTACTTCTACATTAAACAATCAACACTTTTTTACTTTATGAAAGTAGAAGAATGTCACAGAATCTGTATGTTGTGTCAAGCAGGAGATAATGGGGAAATATGCACAATGGACAGCAGTGAGAAAACACACACAGTAAGCTGTGGCAGCTCAGTTTATAAACAAGATAAGTGCCTAAGCAAACACACCGTCTCTGGAACACCTACTGCAACCAGTGCAAGTCACCAACACCCACCTCCTACACTTCAACATGTTGCATTCACGGTTTTGGGGGAGAGTGCTACTGCTTTTGAGACTCACAACAGTTGCATCTTAGAGAGTTTAAAACCTGAGGGAAGGAGAACACTTGTAAGACCCAGGAATAGATGGGAGGATAATATTAAGATGGATCTTCAAGAAGTGGAATGAGGGGGCATGGTATAGATTGGTTTAGCTCAGGATAGGGGCAGGTGGCGGGCTCTTGTAAATGTGAAAATGAACCTTCAGGTTCCACAAAATGCAGGGAATTTCTGGACTAGTGAGAACTGGTTAGCTTCTCAAGAAGGACTCTGCTCCATGGAGTGAGTAAGTAATTAAGTACATATGTAAGTAACAGCTGCATCTGGGACACAGCTTCGCTTGCCAAAGAATGTGAATGTTGGACAAGCAATCATGCAAGTATCCTGAAACTATCACTTACTTGGCAATTCTGGAGGCTGTGGAGGCTGGTGTGGTTGCTGGGGTGGTACTAGACCCATGGCACCAGGTGGAACAGCAACAGCACCCGGAGGGCCAACAGGTCCTGGCGGACCTCCAGGAGGTCCGGGGGGAGGAGCTGCAACAGGTGAACACATCACATCAAAAAACTGCCTAATGCAAGTAAATGATAGATTACTCAATCTTATGTTTATGGGACCGTGCATCATCTTTATAGTTACGCAACTATAGATTACTCAGTTTAAACATTCTTTTATTAAGCTGTGCATATAAATGACATACCCAGAAAAATGTTAATCACCACCTACAAACCAGCAGAGGAACATTTACTTAAAACATAAAATCACGATACCACTTTAGCAGTAACCTGGAAAATGGCATAATTTTTCTGCCAATTCGCAAAGAACAAGTAAAGGTAAAGTTGTCCCCGTGCATGCCAGGAACACACATAGGGTGTGCGGATACAGCTCGACACACATTAACCTTGACACTACTAGAAGGTGAACATTCAGCCTCATGCCTTAGTCACTTTACTGCCAGGTACAGAGTCCGTTGTATCCAATGAACCCAATGCTGGATGGGCCAGAGCTGGTCTGGATGTTTTGGAAAACAAAAAATAAAAAATCCCTTGCCTCTGTCCCATATGCTATGACAGAGTTTTGAACTGTGTCTTCACTACACAAATTCTGCGGACTAGCCACTAACAAACAAGTATAACCAGATTATGTGTTTAACAAAATAAATGTCTTAACAGTAGCTGGTATATGTATGTCTGTTATGGCCACAACTATGTTTTACATAAAAACAACACATCTCACAGAATTAAATCTCTGGACATGGCTGCTGTGTAGTATATGTGTAAATTGTAAAATAAAAAAACAGAATACATGTGCAAACATCAATTATTTATTCTTTATCCCCTCTAAAAGCATGAATTATTGCAATAAATAAACTTTAAGCATGACAAAATAATTTAATAATCCAAATGCATAACGTTCAAACAAAGACACAAAACAGACAAATATTATAGGTCCAGGTGAGATTCCTGGTGTTATAGCATATCTGCACCAATGCAAGTCAGGAGATTCTGCCACTACAGTAAGCAGTATTTTTTAACTGCTGCAAATTACAAATTAAATAACAGGTAACAACGAAAAATACTGTATAACTCAGGCCTTCAAGAATCTGTAATGTAGCAATTGTTTTCTGCTTATTTTCCCAAGTGAAGGAAATGACAGACGGTAACTATAACTACTGAGTTTTCTGTTGTGAATGTTGCTGCACTGGCCTGCTGAATGCACACACATTGCACTGACCTGCTGAATGTACATGCATCTTTTCTTCTTTACATAATTCTTAAGTAAGGGATAAAGAATAATATTCACACATCAACCTGATGGGGACTGAGTCTTCTGTTTACTCCATGCAGTACAATGCCAATGAGCTCACATGGGAGGGAACTGTTCAGCAGTTTGTTGGACCAGAACCGGCCTTGGGGTTTCTGGGCAGAATATAAGGAAAAAGATAAAATGCTGGAAGGACAAACAGCACATGGCAATGGGGCGGGGTCTTACAAGTATTCAGAGAAAGGCACAAAAATAGATTTTGGGACCTAGTCTGACTGCTAAGACTAGGTAACTGTCCTTTGACAGGATACAATCCAGCGTTGTTACCCACCTCCTTACTGGACACAACACCCTGAGAAGACATCTCTACTTAATGGGGATATCAACAGTCCCTTATGTAGGTGGTGTGGAGAACAGGAGGAAACCTCAGCTCATATTTTGTGTGAGTGTGATGCCTTGGTTTCATTCAGACACACCTCTTTGTGTTCCTTGTTCATGGACCCAGAGGATGTTATATGTCTAATAAGTCTCAGGGCAATCTGGAACTTAGGTAAAGGAACAGGGCTACCATGAACTGGGCATCATATTATGGGGTACGAAGGGCCTGACAAAAAAAAGCCTATGTGCATTGGGAATGAAAAGGCTTTAACCCATTTTCTATTCTGTTCTATTCTATTCTACTCCATATAGCACACAAATTATCGAGTTGTGAAATGTGATAAGGTGAATTACAGAAGACTTTCACGCCACAAATGTTTGTGTTGTATATGAACATACCCAGTCTGTATCATTACCAACAGGAGCTACAGGTCATCTGTACAAATGTAAGCATTTTTAATAAGTAAAAATTATGTAAGTTACTTATGTGAAATTGCCATTGAAATACAGTTGAAATTTATGATTTTATTATTTCACAAAATGTATGCTCTCAAAGCACCAGTTTATTCACAGAATCGACAAACTGTTCTCAGACTCAGTTTAAATAGCAATGAACTGGTGTTATACACAGTACCTCCAATACCCCACATACACTTTCATGGCACGCACAGGGACACCTTTACATATGAACTTTACTAGATACCAAACACAGCAACAAACAAAATACAGTCAAATTCAATTATAATGTCATCAAAGGAACCAAATAAATTGTGTTGTTATAAAAGAGTTTTTAAGTGAGGTGCATGGTAAAAGTGAAGAAAAAGTACTCCGAGAAAAAATAAAGGCCTGCAGGCATAACACTTAATGTTAACACTATGATATATGTCAAATTTAAATTGTAATTACTATTTAGAAATAAAAAAATTAAACCTCTATAACTGTAAATTTTCACACAGGATTATGATAAAATAATACATAAACTTAAAGTTAAGGAACAGCAAAAGTTATCATGAGAAAAAGGACTTCTCATTGGTACACCGTCACTCCTCTCTTGCTGAACCACTTAAGCGGTGCCTAATCGATGTAGTTTTATTCAGGCTACTGAAATCACTTTATTCTTGGTCTGTTCCATTCAAACACACTAAAAATTTTGGTTCTATTTTTCCAAATGTTTTCGATCATAGAATTTAAGAGATAAAATTCCTGACACATGTCACCTTTCTTTTTTCCATTTTCTGTTTGGTCATAACTTTTCCTCCAGCACTCAAAACCTTCCTTCTGATAGTGAATGAAGCCATGTTATCATATTACAAGTCTCCTGTTAAACTGCAGGTGTAGAAACAGAGGGCAACTTTATACACAAAGTGCATTACTTCTACTATTGTCATTTTCCAGGCCTGGAATTTATGTAGCTACCTGAAAGCATAGAGGCTTACCCTCTCAAGGATGAGAAGTTGTCATAATTCTCAAAATGGTTTATTCTTGGAAAATTATGTTGGAAATGATGAGTGGCAATGTCGTTATATCACAATTAGATGTCCTTATGTATCTCATACTAAGCAAGGTAGAAAAACACGTGCTTTATGGGGAATCAGTACCACAGAATGTATGATGTTACAGCCAAGGTGTTGCACAGACTGAGTTCAATGTACCTGTTGTAGGCATCTCCCTGTGTGCTGATGCCAAACTTCTCTTGTTCTTGTTTCTTAATTGGAATGAAATTTCAACAGTCCTGTTCTAAAAAGCCATACTATCTGAATATAGCTGTGTATGTATGTATATGCACATGCACACAAACGCGCACACACGCACGCGCACACACACACACATACAACTGCTATACCAAACTGAAGAATGTGCAAGATTAGAGTGGGCATTCAACCAAGAACATGGAGCCATTATAGGGGATGAGAATGGTATACTTGATGTATGGGCAGATTATTGCAAAGAACTGCCTAATAATCTAGTTATGGTAATCACAACAGAAGAAAATGTACAATTTAGAACACTGCATGACATTAAGATTCCTTTCAGCCAATAAGCCTCAGCTGTAATCAGAAAGTTGAAGAATAACAGGCCTCCAGGTGAAGACTCAATAAAAGCTTAGTTAAAGGTGGAGGCAGGATGTTGTGAATAAATGTCCATATGCTGATGAAGACAGAGTGCAAGGAAGAGTAAATGCCAGAGCAGTGGAACAGGGCCATCATTAGCCCAACGTATAACAAGGGTGACAAGATGGAATATTTTAACTACCTGGAAATTTCACTCCTTAAGCAAACTTATGAAATGTTTATACAGTTAGTAATTCAGCACATGGAACCTTATGTAGAAGACTTAACAGAACATATCCCACTTTGTTATACTCTACTAAGTGAAAAAAGAAAAATCATCAGTGAAAACACACCACATATAGACTTGCAGTGCACTGGCAAATGAAATTTGTGTAGTGTTGCCCACTTAAACCCCTGACAACTTCAGTAGTAGTTTTGTGTGCATCAATAAGTAACAGGGTGCTGATAAGTCCTTAGACCAACCAGGAAGGAAACAAGCTCGGAAGCATGTCAGGGACACGTGCGCTTTCAACAACATCGAGATGCGAGCTGTCATCAAGTTTTCCTTCCTGCAAGGCAAGGCACCGAAGGAAATTCAAGCCATTCTGACAGAAACATTAGCTTGTTTCCTTCCTGGTCAGGCTAAAGATTTATCAGCACCCCTGTAGCATCTATTTAATAGCTTCCTTTTCCTACAGCAAGACTAAATCCAAAATAAAAACTGCATTTAATGTCATAATTTTACAGTTAAACCATTTTATTATGCCGTGAGTCACTGACACACACTATCAATAAGCAGAAAATAAAATAAATATGTGATACCTGAATGAAAGTGGCTTGATTAATTTGTAAATTAATGTTATTTCTACCCAGAATTCACAAGGTCAGTAACACAGTTTTTGGTGCTCTCCAAAAGTCATAATTCAATACAGTTGAACGAATATACAACTGAATGAACAAATGAAAGAAAGAATGAATGAATGAATGATAGTTGCATTGGTATTACTAAGCAAGATTTGCAAAAGCAGATATCCCATGTTATTTTAAACTTAAATCAGTAAATCTCTCACAATGTTTCTTTTTAATAGCTACCTGAGAAACCGATTCAGTGAATGACCAGTCAAATGACAATTAAGTGATAAACAAACACTGAAGTCAGTACTACATTAGGACAGTCCTAATATGTTTATAAAAATACATGTAAATTTCACATAAATCTAAAAACATATTAGAAGACACACAAGTTATAAAAATTTACATGAACAAAAGTAAACTCTGAGAGAACATGAATTACAAACAAGGTGTCAAATGCTCCATACAATATTTCACATTCAGTCCAACAAACAAAACTAAACATGAATAGAAAACTGGTTATGAGGGTCACACCTCTTACAGATTACACTGAGTTACCACAAACAAAACATAAATTACAAATGAGCTCTGGTATAGGTTACATCACTGACAGGTAAACCACTGAACTGTAAAGTGATTCCCACACAAATGATACTTCAAAAGTAAACAACTTACAAAACCTCACAATGGAAGATTTAAAGCAACCTACACAGTGGAGGTACCAAACATAAAGAAGTGTGGTAAAAAAAAAAACTGTAAGGCTACTATCAAATTCATCAACAAGTTATATGTTATAGATCCAGAAGCTCCTTCACTTCTTAAAATATGCCACAATGCAATCACTCCTATAATGTAACAAACAATCTCTGAAACCTGTTTTTCTTTCCTGAAACTAATCACACCCAAATTCTACCACAGCAATACCACCACCATTAAGAGAAATGTATCAAAATTCATATTTTTTTCTAAGGTGTAGCAAAAGTAAATGGTTAAGGTCCTTGTAACTTCATCACCACAATTTCTATGAACAATATAATTTGCAAAATCTGTTCACATTCATACAACACACGTGTACAATATAACGGCAATACGAAAGAGTTCTCAGTCAAATAAGTGATTCATTCAACACATTCGGGTAAAAGTGGAATAAGAGAATTGTGGCCTGAAAAGGTCATCAAACTTAACCACCATGCACTGGGCTGTCAGAGAAAAACATGGACAAAGCACAACCAAATACATGGCTCATGAATGCTACAGAACATAAATAAATTTCAGCATCTGAACATATAAAATAAAGGATATCTCTTGTAATTTTTCGCGAACAAAGAGTGACCTTAACAAACTTGAACCCACATCAATGGGGCGAATTCAATAACGTGAATACGCAACACTTGATCAAACACGTCAACAGCTTAACAGATATTCATTTTAAATAAATACTTACGTTGCCCAACGGGAAACATTTTCTACTACAAAATTTGCAAAATAAATACTAAACAAGACAATAAATAAATACGACACTACTTCCCCCCGCGCTTAGCGACCTCTTGCTACGATTATCAACATGGCGTACATGACGTCAAAAACTACTTTGCAGTTAGCAGGCCTCTCATTGGCTTGCTTAAAGCCAATGGTATTGACCGCAACCATGTTTTGCGAGAGAAAAGTACTAAAGCAGCGGAGTATTTCTACAAAAATGAAGAACGCAGTTCATCAGCGCTAAACAACACATTCCGAAATAAACTTTTGTCATTATTCAAATCCGGGTAAATGAAACACGCTGACAGCTGACTCACAGTAGAATTTACGTTGCACAGTTGGCTACCATGAGCGCGCTAGAAGATGTCCGTGAGGTTTTCGGGCACTTTGAAGAGGTCTGGAGGCATTGGAAGTGCAATTGCAAAACAGCTGCGATTAATAAACTTGAAACCGGTAAAGAAGATAGAGGTTAAATTTGATCCTTTCAAGAAAAATGTAACGGAAACCAGGTACGTCAGAGAGACCACCAATTTTGGTGTCATTACAAGCTGCTGCGCATTTGTTTTCGTATAACAAGAGGCCAGAAAAATCAGTAATTGTGATTTTCTTAATCTTGTCAAAAAGTAGTAACTGATACACGTTACACAATGTTCGACCCGTATCTATGTACATAAACGATGTGACTTAAAAAGTGCACGTGTTGCCCCCGTTCCATTTTCCATCAATCTGGAAAATGAGCGTGGGCATTTCCTTATTTGGCAAGCGTTAACCCTTTTTTCTCTACATGTAATTAAGGAACTCCATACTTTCGCCCAGTTTTAATAACACGCGAGATCTTAAAAGAAGGTTTACTGTACTTAGCCGATGCACCATTTTATAAACTTAGTTACTTTGATACAGTGAGAGCTCCTTCATGCATTGTTTTTGCTGCGTGGCAGGGCATTGTGCTTATTACCCAGGGCTGAGAGCTTGTTCATGTATTGTTTGTAATATTACCACTAAATGTAACGGTAAAACTGGCACATAATCATCTACCAAACTGTCACTGCTCATACCACATGGTTGCATCTGTATCTGCCTTTACTGATTATATTACAAGCTGCAGTCCACAGTTTTAACTGTGAACCATAACAGGCATCTGTTCCCAACATCTTGAAACACATTGCCATAAGTGCATCTTACAGGACAAAAGGTCATAGATCAGTTTACACCAAGTAACTCAAAGTGTATAACAGGTACTTTAATTTACATGTTGGTAGAAATACCTTTGCAAAAATGTTTGAGATGACACCTTACATCTATGGTAAGTGATTAGGAAGTCCATCTAATAATCTGAAGATGACACATCCCATTGTGTTTGAGTAAATGAAATAAACGGTAGCAGACTGTCAATCACAACTGAGTAGGCAACACTTTTAATGTGCTACATGTTCCAGCTTTATTTACAGCTCTCATCAAGCACAGGTTCCAGAAGTATCAAATAAAAACATTAAAATTTTTTAAGAAGTAATATGCTCTTTAAAGTTGGGGTTGAGATCTCATCATACAGTTTCACAGTGTTTATTTTGGCTGAAGTTAATTTAAAATTAAATACATTAAAATCAATATATGAAAATCTTGTGATATTTTAGGATATGGTACCCACTGTATAAAAAATACGTACAAATTTCCAGATTTATGGAACGTACCTCCCTCATGCAAGTCATCATGGAAATGGTTCTACAGATCCACAGAGTAATTGGATGCATTACCTTCACAGTGTTTTGCATTTTAACCTTAATTATCTCACATATCTCCCAACTATTTTGATGCTCATTCTTTTAGAGTCTACCACATGTGACTGAACACCACTGTAATCAACATGTGCCATAATCAAGAAAAATTCCTCTGTATTTCACACCTGTTATTATCTTCAACTCATTCCATTAACATGTTGTAACTGACATATTTTGGAAAATAATTTTAAGTATAGGTTGAGATCTGAATCTCCACAAGCATATAAAAAAAAGGTAAAGTTCAACTTATAACAGGCCATGTAGGCCCCGAGGTGGATAGCTCTACTCTTTCTTTAACCTTGGCGGTAGAGGGGGGTGGGTGGTCTATGCCATGCCCCAGCCGCTTTACTCCCAAGAAAGACCAGTACCCATTATATAAGAGGCTGGGTGGGCCAATGAGACGGTCTGGACAGATGCGGAAAAGCTTGCCCCTACCAGGTTTCAATCCTTGGACCGTCCAGCCTGTAGCAAGTTGCTACACTATCCCGGCCCACTCTCTACAAGCATATATATATATATATATATATATATATATATATATATATATGTAATACACAATTACATACTTATACAATACACAGCCTGAAGATGAATGTATGCTGGTAAAAACCTCATTACAGACTTACAACTACAGTTGTGTTTGATGGCTGTACCATGTGATCTGATTTCCAACACAAAGGGATGCAGAACATCAATGGTATGAAAGGAACATATATGCCAACAACTCCATCTTCTTGGTTGGTATCAACATTGCGTTCTATTTAACGAAGAGCAGAATTTTTTAATTGTCATTAATACCAACATGGCAGCCACATAAACTTTGGGACAGGAGCAGCTTCAGTCCTTTGTGTTAGGTTCCAAAATTTTAGTAAACAGCTTGGGTATTACACTGTCCGGCTAATGGCTGATATACCGAGGTCTGATTCCTGGCACAGGCAGGGAATCTTCCTTCCCCATTATGTCAAGTCCAGTTCTTGGACTAGTCTGGTAAGGATGCAAAAATAATGAGGGCTTTTCACATCATGTAAAGTAGCTACAGTATGAACCTAACCACAATTCCACTCCCACATATGGCTTCATATGTGATGATGTAGACAAATTATACAGCCTGCACAATAGCACTCATTCATTCTTATCTATGTTCTACTGCCACATATTTCACCCATTATATATAGCCATTCTCAGGCAGTTCCAATACACCTACAAAGAGAATATGCAGACATATAATGCCAAATATTTTAAATAATTATAAACCACAGGATCCCAGAGTATTTCCACAGAGCACAATATCAGTGTTAAATGTTTGGGTGTCAGATTTCATTTGCATACAAAATCCTTTTGAGTGTAAAATTGAATTTACACTACTCTACTTCTGCAGTGCTGTACCCATAAGTAAAATTACTATTCTTAAATTATACTAGTTATATGTGGTGCTTGAGTAAGAACTCAGAAAATTTTCCTTTGACAGGTCCCTAAAAATGTGCAACTTTGTTGTGGTAATTTTCATACAATGCAAGAAAATAGACTATTACATAAAAAGGCAATTTTATGGTCACCAGTGTAGCTTTATACAGCATTATGAAATAGAAAGAAATGGTTAAACCTAATAACAATTAAATTAATCATTACACATCGCCACATCACAATAGTAAGAGCAAAACAGGTATGATTGCAAGCAGTGTGTTGTACCTTTGCTTTTTATTGTCACTGACATTTCTATTAATTCATGTAAATCTACAACAGATGGCAAGAGTTTATGCTTTTGCATGCCACAGCGTCTTCCCCCATTAACAAACTAACTTCCAACCAGTGGGAGTGAGGTTGGAATAAAAAGGTGTCAAAGGATTATGTTTACTGTGGAGGTCAATGAGTTTAGCAAGCAGACACACAGGCATGCCCACACACATCTGAGTTAAATGTATGTTAAATGGTCTTATAATGAGCCACTCCCAAATATGAATCATTTGTAGAGTTATCTTCTGAATGAAACACTAACCCCTCTTCCCACAAATACAGTATTTAGTGCAATGAATTCCAAGCCACAGTGTGGTCAACACAGGGACTCTTCAAATCCCAGCAGACAAGACAGCATTCAATTCACCAGAGCATACAGACTGGCTGTGGGTCCCACCCAGCCTCCATTCAAGGAGTAGCAAGGAAACTTTCTCCTGGGGTAAAGCACACACATCTTGAAGCTCACTAGTCAGCTCCATGTAGTGCTACATTCGTAAGAGATAATGGGCAGTTAAGGTATGACTTCACTCATTCAAATTTCAACACCCCAGCTACTTTACCCACTGAACCCCAGAGTTGTTATTTTCTTGACTGAATCAAGAAAAACCTCCGTCTCTGCCAAGAATCAAAACCCACATTTCCCAGTCATCCAGCATGTAGCTAAGCAACCCTGGCAGAGCTATCTGAACTGTCTACTTCACTGATGACACTACCTAAATTCATTCTGCCCTTCTCTCCAGTCACACATTCATACATGAACATATAAATACTAAAGATGAGCTTGCATCTGCATATGTGTGTATGTATAACTGGTACACATGTTTGTCTACTTGTCCAGAAGGAAATGTGGTATGATGAAAATGACCCTGTATCTCCTTTAAGATTAATACAGTTAATTAAATACGAAACCTGATGTTGTTTATTTACAACGAATGAAACTAGTTACTGTCATGACAAAAGCCATTATTTTATGGACACACTTCACACAACTGAAGAAGTAAATTATCTGGCAAAGAAAGAAGTCCAATGGAAGGTGGTGACAAAAATGCTCATGGCTTGGGGCAGGGATTTTCAAGCCCATGTTTGGGCCGCAAGAGCCTTCTAATGGATCCTGCACTCCCAAAATATCCAAGCAAACTTGGTGGCTTACTCATACTCATCGAGTATACTCATTTGGCACCATTTTGGTTTTAAGGTCCATTTGGGTTTGCACTCCATCATTGTGTGTTCATTGAGACCATGTGGTGGCCTTACCTCAACAGGCAATGAACACATGGTGACAGTGCAATATCCCAGAAAAATGGGTATTTTTAACTGCGCTCCTCCAAAAGCCTAAACACCCGCAGGTTCAATGTGATTTATGATTCTGGGTCAAGGGTAAAAAAAAATAAGAACAAATGTTATCATGTGATTATCACTACCAACATTCATTAAACAGTACGGTTAGACTAGAGGGGAATGTACAGAAGTGTCCTGGACATGGCAGCATAACAGCTTGAGATAGATGCTGAGGGAGTTGCTGTGGGACTTCTTTCTGTGGTCTCATAACAGTGGTTTGTGTGACAAGTATCAATGACCATCTGTTACGACACGGGCACCATAACAGGTTCTTCAGAACGTGCGCTATTTATAAACTACTGATGTTATCCAGCAAGAACTAAGATACAGTGACAGAAAGAGAGAATTGCTAATATTATGCCTGTTTACTGTCAATGTTAGATAAATGAAATATGAGGGCTCTTCAAAAAGTTTCCGCACTTCTTTTTCTTTTAACTCTATTTATTAAGAACTTCAAAAACAAATTATATCACTTTTCTAAAAGTCACCCTGCTTTGTGATGCATTTTTCCCAGTGTCCTACCAACTTTTTAATGCCATCTGAAAAAATTTTTTTGGTTGAGTGCGTAGCCACTGATGCACTGCTGCTTTCACATCATCATCACATGAAAATCGTCTTCCCCGTAAAGCATTTTTGAGCAGTCCGAAAAGGTGGAAATCAGACGGCGCTAAATCCGGACTGTAAGCTGGGTGTTCCATAGCCTCCCACTTCAGCTGTTTGAGGGTTTCCAATGTGTGGGCTGCAGTGTGGGGGCAGGCGTCGTGCAACAACAAAATTTCCTTTGAC
>Ga0123355_10007619_pt1 | contig 16251 bp, 6 predicted proteins | sample TergutEmb28metaG_3_FD_89872 | JGI IMG/M metagenome (GOLD analysis project Ga0123355, IMG submission 89872) | Embiratermes neotenicus P1 segment gut microbial communities from Petit-Saut dam, French Guiana - Emb289 P1 | ecosystem: Host-associated > Arthropoda: Insects > Digestive system > Gut ...
ATTTCGACGTGTGTTGGAGTTTCGGTGTGGCTGGTTGGGGTGGTATCCGTGTGGCAGGCTGAAGCCTGCCACACGGATACCACCCCAACCAGCCACACCGAAACTCCAACACACGTCGAAATAGGAACACGCAACCAATGTGGTGATACAACAGAAAAATCGCAAGCTCCTGACGATGGATATATTAATATCCGAAACATGTTGAGCATAGAAGAAGTAAAATAAAACTTAATACATTTTGATATGAAGTTGGTCTCTTATTCTTCAACTATTACAATGATGCACGGTCAAATACACATAAAATAAATTGTGCATTAATTTCACATCTTTTTAGACTAACCAAACTTCGAATTTCTTAATTTCTTACCATCGGTAATAGTAATAATACGATTAAAAATTGCGAAATGGAAGGTCACTCGCGCACTTACTACAGGCCTCCGTAAACGATGCAACATAGTATATCTTCGAAAATATGTAAAGTATATTGTTGCATTTTTTTGTAGACTGGAGCGTAGAATAACATCACTCTTGCGATTATATTTATTTAAAATTCGGTTTTACAGCGATAAATAGCGAAATTTTAGAGTCGTTAACATTGAATTTTATATAAGATCAGATTGTATACAATCCCAAAAATTGTTTATTAAATAAGGTTTATAAGTAAATTCTTACAGTACGAGTCTGTCCGAAAATTCAGGCAAGATGTAATTAGTATTGAAGCTTCTTCCGTCAGTGTAAAACCGTGGAGTTGAGGAAGCACCGCTGTATAGTGAGTGTAAAGAGAAGGGTAAGGATAAAGTTGTAAAAGTGAAGGCCACGAAGGCATGTGGAGAATTGGAGTTGTAGCTGCTTGGGTATTAAGTCTTGGCACTATTTCGAGGAGAGTGGCAAGCTTCACTTTTTGCTACAGAGAACAGAGTCACCTGTATCTGTTGAAAAGGAGGCTGGTTGGGTACCAGAGCCGGTCTGGATATTGTGAAGGCGAGACAAAGTCATTGTCCAGGCCGGGAATTAAACTACGATTTCTTGGTCATCCGTTCTGTATTCTGATCATCATATCGACTATGATATCCCGGTTACTGTTGTCCGGTGAAGAGATCAGTTATGATTGGATCTTTAATCTGTTTTCGCCTTGTAGGTAAAACTGTTGGTTTTTCGATTATCCATCTCTTTCGGTATCAATAGAGTTCGTATAAGGTCAGTGTGAACATTCTGCATTTCAAACCACGAAACGAACATAAGTTAACCTTTTGACGCCTAACGACGACTATAGTGGTCGTACCGCACCGCTAACCTCTAAATGTTGCATTTTATATATTTATTCATCAAATATAGGTACTGAATATTTTAAACATGCTATATACTCTCTATTTTTTCCTCTTCAAAATGCAGTCTGTTTCATAAATCTAATGTATTTTGTTCCTGTATTATTCACATTTTATATACAGGATGTGATAAAATTTAAAAAATAATTCCGGCGCCAAAAGGTTAATAGCAGAAGTATTGAACTAGTATTAATTAATTAATTAAATTCTTTAATTAATTAAGGTTTATTATTTGGTGAATATTTCGGAAACACGTGAACAGGCTTGATAATGAAGTGTGTACATGCATGAATTGTGAACGCATTTTGAGGTCTGTGTTTCAGGTCAATATAAGCATGTAAATTTCCGTAGCATTGGTATATGTTGAGCGACTCTCATATTGTTCAGCATTTTACCTAGAAAATGCCGAGTCAAGACACGAAGTTTGGACGTGCTGCGTGACTTAATAACCACAACTTGCGTGCTCCCGAATTCGTTGGCACGTGCGTCCATTTCTTTAATCGTTTTGCCCGCGTTTGATTTTTATTTCAGATTTGAAGAGTGGAGTATAATGGGCGAACAAAGGCCTTTGTTCTGCTTTTATTCTTGTTACTGTAGCTTGAAGTACAGGAAACGCTATGAAGAGAGACGAATTTGTGTAGAATATTGAAAATGGTTTCAGGCACCAGTCCTGTAAAGTCGGTTTTATTCTCTTTCCTTATTTTGTGACGCAGTAATATATTCAAGTGCTGTGTTTTAGGGCAGTTTATTATGAAGTGGGACACTACCCTGAAACTACACAACCCACAACCAAGAAGATCTGTACTTTGCGTTTTATTCTTGGAAACAATATCACGACCCTGGTACGAACTCATTACTCAACATAAGTACAGGGTGTATCAAAATGATTGGAGCGGTTTTGAAGTTGATTATATTCACAAGTATGGGGAACAGAATTATCAACACTAGTAGAAATGAAAGAGTAACTCAACAAGTTTATGACACATACCTACAAATGTTCGATGTCTGCACCCTTCGTCACACGGCACACATCGAGGCGATAGTCCAATTCCTGCCATACTCTGCTCAGCAAGTCAGGTGTGACGGTCTCCACAGCCTCGTTAATTCTGTTCTTCAAATCAGGTATGCCCACGGGTTGTGGTGGCACAAACACTTTGTCCTTCAAGTAACCCCAAAGGAAGTAGTCACAAGGGGTTAAATCGGGGGGCTGTGCAGGCCACGGATACTCTGCTCAGCAAGTCAGGTGTGATGTACTCCACAGCCGCGATAATTCTGTTCTTCAAATCAGGTATGCTCACGGGTTGTGGTGGCACAAACGTGTTGTCCTTCACGTAACTCCAAAGGAAATAGTCACAAGGGGTTAAATCGGGGGACCGTGCAGGCCACGTCCGTGGCCTGCACGGTCCCCACTTGTGACTATTTCCTTTGGAGTTACATGAAGGACAAAGCGTTTGTGCCACCTCAGCCCGTGAGCATACCTGATTTGAAGAACAGAATTACCGCGGCTGTGGAGACCATCACACCTGACTTGCTGAGCAGAGTATGGCACGAATTGGACCATCGCCTCGATGTGTGCCGTGTGACGAAGGGTGCATACATCGAACATTTGTATGTATGTGTCATAAACTTGTTGAGTTACTCTTTCATTTATACTAGTATTTATAATTCTGTTCACCATACATGTGAATATAATCAACTTCAAACCCGCTCCAATAATTTTGATACACCCTGTCTAATGTATTGGCCTCACATTCAAGCTTTGCTCTGCAATTTCTCGTCAGAATTTGTACTGACCAGATATTGTCAGGGAGCTCACTTCAGGGAGGAAGAAATGTTCGTAGTATATGAGAGAGAGGGAAAGTGAGTTCAAAATTAGTACGAAATCCTGAACGAAAAGGATTACTTTGATGACAAAGGGGTTTGCGGGGTGGTACTATTAAACGGTTGAAGAAACGATATAGCAGTGTGCATTGCATTCAGCTGGTTTTCATGAATGAGGCAGTAGACATTGAGGTGCAATAGAAAGCTCAGATTTTGTTTAAAGTTGAACAACTTTCAGTTTCTCAATAAAGATTGTGCGCCAAGCAATTAGGTATTTAAATTTTTATAAGGTCAGTACGTAAGAAAAATTATCTCCAAGATTTATATAAGCATAAATGATGGGTATACACATTGTAATGTGGAAGGACAATGTGACATCATAAAAATGTATAAACCGTATTTAATAGAAAAATATTTTGTAGTCGGTATTTTTTGTTCTTGTAATAAAGTTCATTTTTATACGTTTGTATTCTAAGTATCATTGTTATATTATTGATTTCTACCGTGATGTTTCTTCAAAACTCTTATTGTTGATATTCGTCTCATCCTGCTTCGAACAGAATGTTGTAATATACCGCACGCTACTTCGATTAGCGATGGACCATGAATTATGGTTTAATTTACTTTTTAAAGGATCTGATAAGAAGCTGCAACAGATTGGCCCGAACACCCTTATATCTCTCATAGATGTCGTTCCTAAAAATTCTTCTTCTTCTCCTCCTCCTTCTCCTCCTCCTCCTCCTTCTCCTCCTCGTCTTCCTCTTCCTCCTCCTTCTTCTTCTTCTTTATTAGGCGCTACAGCGTCATTGTTTGAAAGTTTTAACCTTCTCAGCTACTTCCATTTAATCCGATCCTGGAAGCATTTTGTCCAGTTATTTATTTTCACAAATCTTAAATCTTCGTTTTTATCGTTTTCCCATCTAATGTTTGGTCTTCCTGCCAATCTTGTAGATATCGGTGTCCAATCGTACAGTTTTTTTGACCATCCTATCATCTGTGATTCGATGCACATGGCTAAACCAGCTTATTATCTGGGTCTTTATGTAGTTAATTATATTATTATTTCTAACTGGTTTATTTAATTCATCATCGTTTTTATTCTACATATGTCAACTCTGTTGTTTTTATTATACATGTGTCAACTTTTTTCTTTGTAGGTCCGAATATTCTTCTTATATATTTCTTTCAGTTAACAATTTTCGTCTCATAGATTCCCTCAATACCCATATTTCGCTGGCTTGTGTTCACAGTTCTTATTATAGTCCAATATACGTAACTTTAATTTGAATTTCTTTTAAACTAATTTGCTTTTAAATATTTTTTGATTGGCATAATAAGCTTTATTGCCCAGAGCAATTCTTTCTTTAATTTCTTCTTCAGTGGATTCGTCTCCATTTACAACTGATTCAAATTATTTATAGGGCTTTACTTGTTCTGTAAATTTGGAATCGATATCCATATCATTCAGACCCATTTTGTCTTTGAAAATCTTAAATACTTAGTTTATTTAGGCAGAACATTTCTTTAAACGTGTTGATAGATTTTCTCCCACATATAGGTGCTTTAACCTGTTGGCGCCGGAATTATTTTTTAAATTTTAGCACACCCTGTATATAAAATGTGAATAATACAGGAACCAAATAAGTTAGAATTATGAAACAAACTGCATTTTGAAGAGAAAAAACGGAGAGTATATTCCGTGTTTAAAATATTCAGTACCTATATTTGTTGAATAAATATATAAAATGCAACGTTTAGAGTTTAGCGGTGCGGTACGACCACTATAGTGGTCGTTAGGCGTCAAACGGTTATTATTACATTTACAACTACACTAAATAAAGTTGCAGATAGTGGATCTCCTTGTTTTACTCCAGATTCTACTTTAAAATCTTCTGCATTTTCATTGTTTATCTTAAGTCTTGCTTTAGTGTTGATTAGAGTTAACTTAATCGGTATTCCCAAAAATTACTACTTTCAAACTGCTGTATGAATATGCTCGTTATATACTGGAGCCTGAGATACTAAACTGACTGACTACGGACTGGACAACTGGCATTGGATTCCTAGCAGAAGTGATTTTTCTGCTCATCTGGAGCCAACCGATCCTTCTGCATGTACCGGTTTTCTTTCTGCGGGAGTAAAATAGTCGAGGCGAGAAATCACTTATTTTGTGTGGGGCGCAACGACACAACTCGAGCTTAAACCGTTTCATTCTTGAGGTTAGTAGATCACACACAATTGGACAAAAACGGTGCGCGCGCGGTTTGACTCATCTCGTCGCACAGACTGATACGCAAACAAACACAAGAGAAGAATATCCGTGACCATAGTAGGATTCGAACCTGCTATCCGAGCAATCGAGCGGCCGCAGAACTAAGCCCTAGACCGCACGGTCACGGCTATTGGCAACTAATTATTTACCGTAGTTTTTGGTCAATATTAATAGTAAACTTTGTGTCACAACGCCCATGCCTCTTTATGATAAGTTTGTTAAGCAGAGTAATGAATGCGATCTGTAGTTTGTACGTGTCGCGAAAGAGCCGAATAGGTCTAACAGCTGTTTGTGCTAATTCTTGAAAGAGTGGCTCGGGTTGCTTTCTGTAGCCGAGGTATATCGCAGTCTGAGGACCTCTTGTTTTATATTACCATATTAACTTCGGTACGAGGAAAGCATACAAGCGAATTCTGCTGTAGATTTATGTGAAAAAATCAAATAAAAACTTTTAATTCTTATACAGAGCTAAGAAAATGGGACTTGGGCGCCCTTACTATTGCTTGTTGAATATTAAGAGGACTATCTTATAGTAAGAAAGGCCTGTGCTAGACTCACGCATTTCTGTGTGACAGAGAAAGTAACATACTGAAGATTTTGAGTGAGGTTCTTACAGAATAAAACATGAGTGAAACAAGAATAAAGTACGTGTCTTGGTTTTTGCGAAGGCAAAATTACTGCATGTCCATTCTCTCTCAAGATTTGTTTCTGGTTTCTTGGAAAAAAAAATAGCACTTTGGAAGAACTTATAATTTACTGTCGTTAAATCCAAGAAACCAATGCTCGGGTCACATAAATGCAAATCTTCACTTCCATGTTGAAGAAGCTGGTATGTAACTCTTTTTTTTTTTTTAGTAATGAACTTTGAAGTGTTAATTGAAAATGGTCTGTTACTCGAAATAAAAATTTTTGATGCAGACGTATTTTGAAAAATTGTAATTCCATTACTCGAGAAATATAATTTGGTCTATGCCGGTTAAATCGCGAGCAACAACATTACGTCAAAAAATAAATTCAAGTAATCTTTGTAAATTACCAACTTAACGCAAAATCCTTTTTCTTATATTTGTTTATTTCAATTCTCTACATGTTTCGAGCAACCATGTGCTCATCATCAGGGGAGTCAGTTGTATCAATACAACCTCTGGTATGTGTCACTGTATGTAGGTGACCGTGTGGTGTGCAGGTTTAGATGGAGCATGTGAACTTGCATACCATCGTATTGGTACAATTGACACTCCTGATGATGAGCACTTGATTGCCCGAAACACGCAGAGAAATGGACTAAACAAATATAGGAAAAAGAATTGTGCGCCAAGTTGGTTGTTTACAAAGAATGTAATAAGATGCACGGCCAACAAAACGTAAAATTTAAGTAAATGAAATATAACTTAAATGAAGTCTCAGCATGTGGAAAACGAATTCCTTTTTTACAGTTTAAATGCATATCAAGTCTCAGGTATTATCAGTATGGTAAGACTGCCCATTGTAATGCGTGTCCTGCGTAACAGATGGGCATAGTTCGAACTGTGCCTGATGATGGCTTACAGATAGCCGAAACATGCTGCACATTGGAAATAAACATTGTACATTATAGTTGTGGTTTACGACCTTGTTGTTGATCTGTTACATGAACCGTAAATTATAAAGAATTGCAAAGATAATGTTGATATTTTTTAATTTTGAGACTTATTTGAGTGTGTCCGAGAAATTGAAAATAAAATCCGAGCATAACTCTTGTAATATACTGCGTTGTTGCAGCGATTTATTATTTTACAGATCTGTTAGTATTGTTTCCGTTGTCTTATGTATTTGTGCGAATTCCTTCTCACGTAAATGCAAATTCAATGGCGTTAATTATGTTGCATATGACCTCAGAATTTAGCAATCGTCACAACTTTACAATTGTCGACTGATACGCAGTAGTGGTCACACAATTTGTAACTTCGTTTGCACTATAACTCTTTACCAATTTTCACGTGATTATCCCTCGTGTTTCAGTACTCACTACTACAAAACCCAAAGCTAAAAGCATTTTTCCGTAGAGCCGTATGTTTACACATTTCCTGAAATTATTATTTTACTAACATCTGAGTTTTTTCTTTTATAATTTTTTTATCCTGAAGTGTGATGACTGGTGTCATATTCTCCCGTCAGGTTCATGCCTCCGTTATCTTATTGGCGCTGATCGTAGGAAGTTAAAAAAAACATGGAATTGGGGTGTCATCCAGTGACGTATATTTATGCCAAAAAACTCTAAAATTGGTAAAGATAAACACACACACACACACACACACACGCACACAGAAGGAGTGGCGATCTCAAACGCTAACTTGCTTGCTATTCTTTAGGAAGCAAAGTAGTCTAAAAGTAAGCCTAAGGCCAGTCTGTAGTCGTATATGCGGTTTTGAAGTGGTCGTTTTGCTTTCGCTTTAAAACGATATTTCGAGAGATGCTGTTTGATGTAGCAACCTCCAGTAACTTCTGATGTTCCTGCATAGATTGTTGTGCTGATGGCGAAGATATCAAGTTACCCTATAAACGTCGGTATATATCCGTCAGACGAAACGGAATGACATCTTAGAAGACGGTTATCTTCCAGTTAAAGACAGTTTTCTTTACTCTGCATTAAAATAAAATAATATTTAACGTTGCAGCCGTTGGGACCACTTGTAGATATGGATATGTTAATTCCGTGATCTACGTATATGAGACGTAATGTTTATCACGTGAAGTCTGATGAAGATTTATGTTGTTCTTTCTTGTTTAATATCTTCCTCGCAGAGTACCTTTCGCAATAAACAGACTGTCGTTAGATGAGTTACTACAATAGGCCTATCAAGTAGCTCGATTTATTCCTCTTTGTATTCTAGGCGAGAAATTCAAATAACCTATGAATTTTCTGTTCCGTTCCTCGTTTGTCAGTGGGCCGGTTCCTCAGCAAGTAAAATATACCCAAGAGCAATCCTGTGTTCTACTAATGAGGTTCAATATTTTCCCTTAATTATGAACGAATCCGTTCTTGCCCCGTCTTCTGTTCCACTTGAGTCAGAAGCGACGCTGTGTAATCAGTTCCATCGCTCGACAACTTCGTTATATTTACTCAAGTTTTCCAAGCCTTAATTCCCTCATCCCACTGTATCCTCGTCTGTCTTGTTGAATTCTGATTCCCTTCTAACTTGGCGCTACTAACATTTCACATAACATGGAACTGAGTGCGTGAATGTCGCTTATCGCATCGTAAATTACCCTCTCTTAGTCGCCAACAATGTTCAGGATCTCCTTTGTAAGTCTTGAAAGCGAAAATGACGTTTCCTGTGCCGAAATATCGTAGCAATGGTGGGAGGGGGTTTCATTTCTCTCATTGCCTTAGAGATGACAGTAGCAATCCTACAGCACTGACAGTTTGTGCCACACTTTGCATACGTGTAAGAATAAAGACAAACTTATTTATATCTATATTTATAGTTCTTACTCATTGAAAGTAGATGGAGTGTTAACTGAAGATTATCGGAACTTTTATCGTTCTTAATATTTATTTAAGAACTAAATTGTTGGAGCTGAACCTCACATTATTCGTATAATTTACGAAAGTAGCTATCGAAAGATCCATCTCCGGCACTTTAATTTCATGTTACGCAGAAAGCCACGGCTGCTTAGTTCATAGACCTGTTTATATTTAGTAGGGTTAATCTATCAATTAACCAGGCCAGGTTTTTAAACCCAAAATATGCGAATTTTGAATACATAGTTCGTGTAGCACGAATTAAAACACTTGGAGGTGCTGTTATAAGCATTTTAAAACAGCGTAATTGAAACTACAGAAAATATCATTACCGTTAAAATATATTTTGTTTGCTCATGGAAATTCCAAAGAAGTTAGTAATGGTTTATGAATATTTGGAAATTCGCGATGTTTTCGCCATAAATTGCCTGGAGAAAATAATATTGGCGAAAACCCTTCGAGCTCTAAACGTGGGTCGCACGAATGTTGATTAGCTCTTTTGTCACGATTTGGGGTATTCTTTATTTCTCGATTTACTGCTGGAAGGTTGCATATTTTTTATCACCCGTGCGTACATAAACCACTCTCACGCGTTCCTTGGTTCAAGTTACCTACTCTCACGCGTTCCTTGTTTCAAGTTACCTACTCTCACGCGTTGCATGTTTCAAGTTACCTTACTGTTGCTATTTTAATTTTACTAAAGTGTTTCTTGATTCTGAAACCTCACACAGTCGCATTGTGCCAGTCCTGGTTGATATATAAGTAAGTGGCCTTATATTTAGGAAAGAAAAGCAAAATGTTTGCCCCTGTGTTGTTTTGTCCACTAAAAATCCCGGACTGAACCCGGACCTCCACTGTAATAAGCCGGAGTCTAGCCGTCTGAGGTATGGCACGGATTTCGTTACTGTTAGCCAGCGTGAATTGTTTTGAAATGCCAACATAAATTACTTTTGCATTGATATATTCTTTTGAAATATTGTAGTACAGTGTATGAGTACCAAATATTTGCCACGGATTTTTACGTTGTTGCAACTCCGTTCTCTAATATTCGGCTCTTCGAGGAGCTACCTTAAAATTTCATTGCCGTGCAGTCAATAAGTTTTATTCATAATTTGACTTAAATTAATATAAAACTCGAGTGGTTTACCGAACTAGTAACATCAATACTCTTTGCTTGGATGGTAACATACTACATATTAGCTACATATAACATTCGTCATACACTTGAATTTATTACAAAAATTATCTCTACTTTACATTTTAATGCGCATTTTAAGCCACTTACTGTCAAATATATTGTTGTACATCTGCGCGTTGGTTCATAAACTTTTGTCATCTCGATATATACTTTGTAATACACCTTCCTGAGGATGGCCACAAGAGTGGCCGAAACATGTACGAGGAATGCTGTAGTTATGACATAAGATACTTTTATACAGGTATGTGCATTTGTTGGTTTCGTTACCGTATAAAACTTGAATTTTAATGTTAAAGTTTTGACGGTATTTAATCAGGCCTTCCTCGAAATTATATGCCTTTATTTTGATGGAGAATTAAATGTGCCATTGGCACCCCTGAATGTACTGCTCTGTGGACCTAACTGGGTAACTGGCGGTCACAACCGTCCCACGAGCTCAGTAATTGGCTATAATTGGGGAAAGACGTGAGCTGAAATTATGTCCCGAACCAGCTCCACACACCCTCTTTTGTTCTTCAGTCTTGCTGCCCTTTGATTCGTTGCTTGTTCTGCACAAGTGGCCGTCCATTTGGGCAATTGTGTTGTTGGGGTGTAATGTAGCCCAGATATCTGCGGTAAGAATAAAAAAGTCTTATAATTATAAGACATACATCTGCTTAAGCTCAGAAGGTCCAATATACGGCATAACGCTCTCACTGGACGGAAATTATTACTTTAGGACAAAACGTGCCTTTGAGTTTAGTCTTACGAAAGAATAAAGTCAGATGAACAGCTTGCGAAATAGGCCCAATAGTAACAGCAAAACCAAGGCTGATGTGCTTTCTTGCATTAATTGCCAACTACTGAAACTTAGAAACAAGGGTAATGTTCTACATTAGGGAAATTAGCTTAGTGAAGAATAACAAAAGCGTAACGAAATAAGACATTTAAGTCGCAAGGCAAATGATAGATTGAGTGTGAGAAACAGGAAACATGTAGGAAGTAAATGCGAAGAAACTTTGGGAAACCAAAATGGAAGTGGGACTATAATTTTGAAAGGGCTTCAAGAAAATTTTTATTTGTCCTAAGAATCTCATGGACGTGATATGTTCAGGGACAGGATTTTGATTTTGGCAATGTTCCTTCGGTTTGAATCTCAAGTTTGCGTAAGATTATATTATTAACAGTACTGTAATAATATTTCCAACACCAGGTTTGTGAACTCGCTAAAGAAAGTACCGTTATTTAGAAACTTGTTCTTTTGACCGGACAGTTTAATTTACGTGTATTAGACCTGACAGTTTTTGCGGGAGCCGCTCAAACAACTCATATAATTTCGTTCCTGTTGGATACCCATTAGTCCTTCACGGCGATCGCTAAATTCCTTAGCGAACAGATTCGTCGGGATAATGAAAATAAGCAAGCTGTCTCTATGTCACTGTGTAGTCAATGGAGACGTACATCACCCATTCTGTCGCTGTCTAAACACCATGCTCTTTGTCTAGACCCAGTCTTAATCCAGCTGCGAAATAATGTGTCCAAGACTTATCTCTGGCGTAAGTTCGAAGCTCGCCAGCGTGTGTGACGTAATGGTTGTTAACCAACAGGTTTTGTTGGTCAATTTTTGGTTCGGGTTAAGGGCGCGTAATTCAGAAAATCTATTGAAATAACTAGAACGAAAATACCGCGCAGGGGGATGGATATTTCAACACACTATCACTGTCTGTTAGCCTACGCGTATTGTCATTGTATGTGGTACTGTTCGGGCTATTGATCATATTGTGACGCGAAACGAGACATTTGTGGTTTTCGTGTCTGGTATCGTACCCATCCGCAACAACAACACACCCTCCGTTGTGCCTGGATATTCTGAACGCTGTTTTGCTTTAACTGAAGAATAAAAACCAAATAGATACTACTTATTATTTTATTGTACTTCTTATAGGCTCAACACGTTTCGGGCATTACTATGCCCATCCTCAGGAGCTCGCGACTATTGGTCGTTTCATTCTGTAAAGATGGAGGGTGTTGGCGTTAATGTAAAATTATGGTTCTTAGTGGTGTATGTTCGGTGTGACGTTCTTTGTTGCTTGGTTGTAGTTGGTAACGTGTTGCTGTTAATATTAATAGTTGTGATCCTTTATACAGGGTGATCGTAGTGTTCACCACGCATAAAGGATCACGTCTATTAAAATTAAAATTAACAGAAACACGTTACCAGCTACAACCAAGCGACAAAGAACTTCACACCGAACATACACCACTAAGAACCATAGTGTTACATGAACGCTACCGCTTCCATCTTTATGGAACGAAACGACCAATGCGGTAATCAACATTATAGTCGCGAGCTCCTGATGATGGGCATAGTAGTGCCCGAAACGTGTTGAGCCTATAAGAAGTACAATAAAATAATAAGTAACAAATAGTTGGTTTTTATTCGTCAGTTATCACAATGATGGACGATCCAACAAACATCAAATTCACTGTTTCATTTTGTTAACAGTTCTGTTCACCACATTCCAAGACTGCATAAATTTCACTTTAATAATAATAATAATAATAATAATAATATACTGAAAATGAAATAATAGCAGCACAAGATCAGGCATTACAAACCAAATATCGTGCGACAAAACTATTGCTAACAGAATCAGACAGCAAATGCAGACTGTGAACGATTTGCTGAGTCAGTGGAACACATCATCTCAGCACATCCAATATTGGCAACAGCACGATACATAAAGAGACATAACAGAGTGTGTGTTCAACTACATTTTAACATATGCGAGGAAACAGGGGTAAAATTAGACAGTGAGCACTATTATGACCTTTTACCAAAATTAGCCGAAATAAGTCGTGAAAGCAAGGTTACCATATTATGAAACCAAGAAGTGCGAACCGTCAGAACTGTTCCTAACACTAGACCGGACATCATAATCCGTGACAATAAAAAAGGAACATGTTACAATTTTAGGACACAGAAATGGTTTCAAGAAAGAAGTCTATAATATTATAAAAATATACAGACCTTACAATATAAATTCAGATCAAGTGGAATGTGAAAGCAAAAGTGACCTCAGTAATACTAGGGGCAACCGAAACCATCTCACTGTCACCCAGACAATATCTGAGCAACATACCAGGAAATCACGAAATCAAGGAACTATAAAAAGCAGCCATACTGGACACTGCACAGATAATACGGAAAGTGCTGATGTAAAAGTACAAAACATATGTCACTGGTGAAATAACTTGACATGAAGCACAAACTGTAAACACAGAACAGCTGCAACACTATATACCCTACAAGCATGGTTTGTTCAGCTATATAATTGTAAATATCCTGTGTCAATATGATAACAAGGATAATAATAATAATAAAGATATAAATACATTCGATAAAAGCGCACTAATTAGAAACAGTTTTCACTTCCAATGTAAATGAAATACTGAAGAAGTAACTATGAACGATAATGCTTGTAAAGTGTGATTCTGTATACCAGACAGCATTTATGTGGAGCGTGAAAGTTTGCAGAATCGAGATCACATTTTTTCGGTCGGGTATGAAATCTCTTTTTATTGCTTATATTGGATTAGTACTCTTAAGTAACAAAATCGCAAAGATATCTACTTGAGCTTTCAAGTTTTCAGAATCAAAACCACCGGTCCCGGTAGCCGCGCGGTTTAAGGCGTGGGTTTGCAACCGATCGCTTGGTGGGATTACGGGTTCAAATCCCGCGGGGGACATGATGTCTGTTGTGAGTGTTGTGTGTTGTGCAGCCTCTGCGACGGGCCCGATTTCTTTCCACCAGGGGAATCCCACAGAGTGTGTGTGTGTCATTGAATGTGCTCAGATGCAGCAGTACTGTTCTACACCAAAAGTGACTAAGTAGAAGAGGCCAGGCTAAGAAAGATGGAAAGAAACCAAGAAGAATCAAATTTGGGACTTACGTTTGGAGAGGACAACTGAATCGGTTGTCCTCAGACTCATTTGTACTCTTCTGAAAGTTACATCTACAAGATCTAATCCATTTCCTCTAACGTTCTCCTCATTCACGGACTCGTATATATAAATAAAACGGATTTGCGAGGTATATCTACAGGAGAACACAATCGATTACATAACAAGGCTGTTCAAAGCGTATGCTTCTTATTGGTTGTGCATTGGTTATTTAACGAAGAGCTCCGACTGAGCTGGCTGTGCCCCGTTGAAATGATTTAGGAGAGGCGTTTTCAAGGCACTGTTCCCATGTTGGATTGGAGAAATGAAGCAAACATGAGAAACTCCATCATTTTACGCGGTAGGCGGCCGAGGTATGAATCTGGAGCCTCTGGAATACAGCCCAGGAACTTTGTTACAGCCTTAGGTCCGGACACTCATCCATCCTGCCTGCACTTAACTTCCAACCAGCAGCAACTCGAGAACTAGGCGGCCTATGTGGTAACCAACGCTATCGTCGTGCGGTCCTGATGATGGGCATAATGGTGACCGAAACATGTTGAGCTTAACATAAGCATAATAAAATAATATAAGTGGCATCTAGTTGGATTTTATTCTTCAGTTATCAAGATGATGCACGGCCCAATACACATTAAAAAAGCAGACCAGGAACGTTACAACTAGATTAACCTGCCTAGTGTTTTGCGTTCATGACACGGTAAAGTATGGATAGATAAATTGAAGGTAAAAGGACAGGAAAGTGTAAATTGGAGGACAGAAGTAGGGCTTACAGACTTTCGACCATGGGCCGCAAGAATGTCTTGAATTTTAGTCTGCCACCCCATTTTTTCCAAATTAACTTCGCTCTGGAGAATTCGTCTAAGACAGTTTAAAGTTTTAATTGGATATGTTCATTTCGTTCCTTGTTTTGCAGTGATAAAGGCTATTTTACTCATGTGAAGTTGAAACTTACAGGTTTAATGAGGTTAAAAACTCGTGGTTTAATTTTCTCCTATTGGAAATGTACAGAGCTGTACGCTATTAGCTTAGTCGCCAACTGAAAGTATTTGATTGTCAGAGGCTGTAGCCTGTATCTCACCCCGTGTTACTTGTATTCATTGATACTAGTGCTGGAAGCTGTTTTCTCTGTAAGAGTGACAATAAATACTGTAGCTGCTCTGGATAATCTTTATTTTATGCCTCAGTCTTCCTCGAAATATTTTAAATTAAGTTAAAATCAGTAAGCTACCATTGTCGAGTAGGAACAGTAAACTTTAAGATCACCTTTTTGCAATGTCAGTGTCTATGGGATTAACAGCATGTGCAGTGAATGAAATGTCCCCATCCTAGCCAGTATACGAACGCCCTACCCAGTAGATATTACTGCAAACCCCATTGACTGGCCACGCGCACACTCTCCTTGCTCTACCCCTGGCACCTATACTTTTGTAATGTACCCTATCTTCCAGTGCGGCTGTTTTTCTGGCACTGCTCGACTGTGAAGGCGAAGGTAGTATGATACTTCGAAACGCCGGGGACTGCATACTCACAGACACGGCTTAACCCTCCCAGAGGGCTCGAGATTTCGAGTAAAATTAATCCAGAAATTTAAGAAATTTGTCACTTACAGGTTTGGAAGTGACTCTGGTGATTTTGGTCGAAGAGTTAAAACGTATTTTAGAAAAATGGATTGTGGATATGTGAAGAGGATTAGGATACGTTTCAGCAGTGGGATTTTGTCATACTCTGCGGTGGTGGAGCACCTGGCAGGTCATAGTGCTCTCTGCTGAACGCCGTGAAAAATTGTTCTTTTTGTACCTTCATTTGGACTACGAACAATATTACTATGTGATGATATATCACATTGTGTTATGAATCCATTCAGACGAACAGGTTTTGTGTGAGGTTGCGAGAGAAATGTAAAATCGTGATAAATTTATCCATCAAATTTATTTTGTCTGCAAACTGGGAAAATATCGTTATTACTCGATTTCAGTGGCTGTACCCGTTAATCCAGCTTGCGTAATATCAGTGCTTGTTGGAACGTAGTTTGATGGCCAATGCTTTACAGTTTCGAAGACAACAGTAACATCTTATGTTTACTGTGCATCATTGTGATAGTTGAAGAATAAAAGACCAACTTGATGTCACTTGCTATTTTATTTCACTTCTTATGTGCTCAACATGTTTCGGACATTAATATATCCA
>Ga0123355_10007621_pt1 | contig 16250 bp, 13 predicted proteins | sample TergutEmb28metaG_3_FD_89872 | JGI IMG/M metagenome (GOLD analysis project Ga0123355, IMG submission 89872) | Embiratermes neotenicus P1 segment gut microbial communities from Petit-Saut dam, French Guiana - Emb289 P1 | ecosystem: Host-associated > Arthropoda: Insects > Digestive system > Gut ...
CTCCAATGGCGGCAGTACACCCCCTACGAGATAACTACAACTCATACAAAAACCTTCATCCTTTCCGGCATATACACAGAGTTTGTAAGTGTGTTCCAAGCCGGGACACCCATTTTTATGTCTTACGCTTTTGCACAAAGCCACGGCCTAATCATCCCAGAAGAGGCAAATATAAATATTATCTTCACAAATCCCCTCCGGGCCCAAGAATTTATAGAGCAAGCCATTACCGATTTAGCTCTTGGGGAAGGGCAAAGCCATATGCTACACCCGGCACTGGAGCGGGGCCTAGGCTTTAGCCTTGTCACCATGTATGTGTCAATGGGGCTTTTTATTGCATTTTTCATGTTTACGGGGTTTTTGCTGGTTTACAATGTTATGTATGTATCTGTTTCCAAAGATGTGCGGTTTTACGGTATGCTTAAAACCATGGGCACAACCCCCCGCCAGCTTAGGAAGATTGTAAACGGTCAGGTTTTATTATTACTGGCTATTGGCACGCCCATTGGCCTTGCTATTGCCGCAGGCATTTCCTTTGTACTTATCCCGGCGTTTATGGGGGACTTTTCCACTGGGGCGGTTATCTCCTTTTCTCCTTGGATATATATTGGCGGGGCGGTGTTTACATTGCTAACCGCCTATATAGGGGCGTTTACATCGGCCCGTAAGGCAGCAAGGGTTTCACCCGTCGAGGCTATTAAGTACGCCGGGGAGCAGCGGATAAGCAGCAAGTCGCATATTGGTAAGCATGGAAGCTCTTATCAAAAAAAACAACTACAGGCAGCCCAGACCAATGCATCAAACCATACCTCACACCAAAAGCCCCGCCGGGGTATCCCCCGCAGGATGGCCTTTCGAAATGCCTTCCGAGAGCGCAAGCGGGCAGTGATAGTCCTGCTAAGCCTTTTTCTGGGGGTGACGGTATTTACATCAACTGTCACCATAACCGGCAGCGCAGATGTGGATAGCGAAATAAGGCATTTCTACGACTTCGACTTTGTTGTAAACGCTGGCCGCGCCTCAATGCCCCAGCACCTAATAGACCAGATAGCAGCAATAGACGGCGTAAATGAGGTTCACCTAATGTCCTCTACCTTTGGCCAAATAGAGCAAGTGATGGGAATGGGCAATGTAACAGGGGTAGACATATGCTGGCTATTAGAGCTAGACCCAGATATAGGCCAGCGCATATGCTTAGATGCCTTTGAGCGAGGTGAGATTGTTTTAATAGATGCATGGTGGCATATCTTTCTTGAAAGCAGCCCCAACGCAGTTAGGTTCCGGGAGCATGTTGAGCTAGACGAACTGCCCGTAGGCAAAAGTGTGAGCCTAGGCATTTCTACACTTGAAAGACGACATACCCCCCACACAACCACAGTGGAAATTGGCGGGTATTTACCGCGAGTAAGGCCTATAGGCGGCCAAAGCATGGCTTTCTTCATAGGTGATGATTGGCGGGATATAGATATCGTAATGTCCAACGCCTACATCAAGCAGCACCTTGGAGATCTGCATGTGCTTAACTTAGGTGTAACTGTACAACCAGGCGCAGATACCCCAGTACAAGCCGCCATCGAAGCTATCCTTCCCCGGTATGCAAGCATAACCTCTACCTACGAAGCCCGCCGGGAGCTATTGGACGGCATGTTTATATTACTAGTGATGGGAGTTGGGCTTGCCGCCATTCTAGGGCTTATTGGGGTCTTCAATTTTATTAATGTAATAGCCGTAAGCCTATTTGTACGGAAACGGGAGCTGGCTGCCCTGGAAAGCGTAGGCATGAGCCGTAAGCAAATGCGGGCATTGCTGCGCTGGGAAGGTGGCTTTTATTGGGGCATAATAACCATTGCGTCAATAGCCGCCGGGCCTGGGGTTGCATATGGGTTGTTTTATGTATTTAGCAATATGGCTCCTGCCTTTTTCCCGCATTTTGTATATCCCATTTTGCCTATTTTACTGGCCTATGCAATTATCGTGGTCATTTGCTCTATTACCCCAGAGCTAGCCTATCGCAGTATCAGCAAGACCAGCCTGGTGGAAAGGCTACGGGAAGGGGACTAGCTGGCAATTTTATTACCGCCATATTTTGCTTGTCATGGTATAATAGCCCTCTACCAATGAATGAGGAGCATACCAATGCAAGTAATAACAGCCAACCTAGGAACCTTCAATGACTATATCTACACCGTAATCTTTGCAAAACACAATAACCAATGGCTTTACTGCCGCAGCAAAGCCCGCAATGTCTTCGAAACAGCAGGGGGCCACATAGAGCCAGGCGAAACCCCACTAGAGGCCGCAAAACGGGAGCTTTACGAAGAAACCGGTGCCTCAGACTTTGATATTACCCCTGCCTTTGATTATTCTGTCACCAGAGAAGATGGCACAACCAGCGGGCAGGTTTTTTTCGCAAAAATAAATACCCTAGGCCCAATGCCCGACTTCGAAATGGCAGAAGTCGGGCTTTTTGACGCACTTCCAGATAAGATGCGCTTCCCAGAGATAACACCGATTCTATACAATAATCTGCAAGTGTGGCTAAACATCCAAACCAAAAAAGACGAGCTATGGGATATATACGATGCCAACTGCAACCCAACAGGCAAAATACACCGTCGAGGAGACCCACTACCCCCAGGAGACTACCATCTAATGGTGATGGTATGCATATTAAACAGCAAAGGGCAATTCCTTATAACAAAACGGGATTCAACCAAAGGCCATGGCGGAATGTGGGAGTTTCAAGGAGGCAGCGCAGAAGCCGGTGACAACAGCCTAGCCGCAGCCCTAAGGGAAGCCAAGGAAGAAGTAGGGCTAGCCCTAAACCCGGAAAAAGGCAAATGCATAAAAACAATACAACGCAATGACGGCTTTATTGATATATGGATATTTAGGCAAGACTTCGATATAAAGGATGTAGTATTGCAACCCGGCGAAACCGTGGACGTAAAATACGCCACAGCCCAGGAAATCCGAGATATGATTGCAACTGGTCAGTTTGTACCAGGAGATGAAATCAATAATGCCGTCCTAAGACTTCAACTATAAAGGGATTACTTTTATTCCATGATGGGGTATAATTGCAAATATAAGATTTTCTTATATCCAAAACACAAAAGAAAGGTAATGAAAAGCATGAAAAGATTTTTTGCAATTTCAATTCTACTAATATTAGCGGTAGGCCTACTATCTCTAACATCCTGCTCAGATAACACCCCCGCAACCATCCAAGGCACACAAGTACCAACAGGCCAACCCCTAACCTCCCTACCCCCAATATGGGAAAATGCCGCCCGCCCACCCTACGCAACCATGGCAGAGGAATTTATATCTTCAACTCTATTACAGCTATCCCCTCTAACCCCTGGGGAGCTACTTGTAACTATGCACACCTCTATGGGGGATATCACCATGCGGTTTTTCCCATCAGAAGCCCCCCTGGCAGTAGAAAACTTCCTAACCCATGCCTGGAACGGGTATTATGACGGCATTTCATTCCATAGAGTTATGCCCAACTTCATGATGCAAGGGGGCTGCCCCGAGGGCACAGGTATGACCGGAGACAGCATTTGGGGGGAAACTTTTGGGCAAGAGCTAAGCCCAGACCTAAGGCATTTCCGTGGTGCCCTTGCTATGGCCCAAACCAGAATGCCCAATTCCATTGGCAGCCAGTTCTATGTAGTGCAGGCCACAGATATTGGCGGAGTATACCGCTCAGAGTTTGTACAGCTTTTAGAGATGCAAGATGAACTCCTTCAAGAGTTCCCAGATGGCAGCACTGCCACTATTGGGGATGTGTTTCCAGCAGAGTCTTTGCGCTATTTTATTGATAATGGGGGCACACCCTTCTTAGATTGGCATTTTTCTGACAATCCTCATACAGTCTTTGGCCATGTAGTGGAAGGCATGGATGTAGTAGATGCCATTGTAAATGTGCCAGTAGAAGGGGGAGGCGATGCTAACCAATTCCAGCACCGTCCCATTGACCCTGTTACGATTACAGGCTTTACCTTCCGGTTATACGAAGGCCGTTAAGTAATTTTTTTGGAGGCAAGTATGTATTTTGACCATGCAGCAACAACCCCAATGCACCCTAAAGCCCTAGAGGCAATGATGCCCTTTTTATCAGAAGGCTTCGCCAACCCCTCAAGTGTATACAGCCCAGCCCGAGAAGCCCGCAAAGCCATAGACACAGCAAGGCAAAGGGTAGCGAGCCTGATAGGCGCAAAACCAGAGGAAATCTTCTTTACAAGCAGCGGCACAGAAGCAGACAACTGGGCCATTAAAGGGGTACTAGAGGCCCAAAGCAAAAAAGGCCGCCATATAATAACCACCCAAGCCGAGCATCACGCCGTAATTTATACCTGCAAGCACCTGGAAAAACTGGGCTATGATATAACCTACCTAGAAGTAGACCAAGACGGCCGAGTCTCCCCAAAAGCAGTGGAAGCAGCTATCCGCTCAGACACGGTGTTAGTATCAATAATCCTAGCCAACAACGAAGTAGGCACAATACAACCAATGGCCCAAATAGGCGAAATAACCCAAAAAGCAGGCACAACACTACACACAGATGCCGTACAAGCCCTAGGCCATATCCCAGTAGATGTAAACGCCCTAAAAGTAGACATACTATCCCTAAGCGCCCACAAGTTCTCCGGCCCAAAAGGTATAGGGGCACAATTTATAAGAAAAGGCACCCCCATAGCCCCCCTACTAAACGGCGGCGCCCAAGAACGAGGGCGCCGAGCCGGGACAGAAAATGTAGCCGGCATAGTAGGCCTAGCCGCCGCCCTAGAAGCAGCCCATGAAGAAATGCCAAAGGAACAACCCCGCATAACCACCCTAAGAGACAGCTTAATAAATAAGATACTAACCACCATACCCCACACAAAGCTAAACGGCCCAAGAGATAACCGCCTACCAGGCAATGTAAATATCTCCTTCAAATTTATAGAAGGGGAATCCCTACTACTACACCTAGACATGCAAGGCTGCCAAGCCTCAACAGGGTCCGCCTGCTCCTCCGGTGCCCTAGAGCCCTCCCATGTACTAACGGCCATGGGCGTAAGCCACGAGATGGCCAACGGAACCATAAGGTTTTCCCTAGGACGGGGCACAACCCCCCAGGACATAGAAACACTAATGTCCATCCTAACTAAATCCGTAACAAGACTAAGAGAGCTTTCCCCCCTATACGACGACTTTCTAAAGAATAAACAATAAAAAGGCCAGGTGAATAATGGAATACAGCGAAAAGGTAATGGAGCACTTCATGAACCCCAAAAACGTAGGCGAAATGGAAAACCCAAGCGGAACAGGCACAGTAGGCAACGCAAGCTGCGGCGACATAATGCGAGTCTTCCTAAAAATAGAGAACGACATAATAATAGATGCCAGCTTTAAAACCTTCGGCTGCGGCGCAGCAGTAGCAACCTCCAGCATGGCCACAGAAATGGTAAAAGGCAAAACCATACAAGAGGCCCTAAATGTCACCAATAAATCCGTAACAGAAGCCCTAGATGGCCTACCTGCCGTAAAAGCACACTGCTCTGTACTGGCAGAAGAAGCCCTACAAGCCGCACTATGGGACTATGCCCAAAAAAACAATATCGTAATAGAAGGATTACAACCTCCCAAGGAGGAAGCACACGGCCATTAGGTCAAGAAATAACCAAGCAAAGCAGACAAGCACCATACCAATAAAGACTTTGAACAACACAACCAAACATTGATTAATCAACGCTGTTTAACCGCAAGCCAACCGCAAACTGTACCCATACATCCTGCCATGTGCCTTTTCATGGGAGCTGATGCATGATATAATGCCATTAAATCCAACGCGCACCATATGAGAGGGATAAATTATGTACCAATCAGGCGAAAAAATCGTCCACCCATTATATGGGGCCGGGATAATCGAGAACTTAGAAGAAAAGGAAGTAGAAGGCGTACTTCAGACATACTATGTACTGCAAATCCCAGTAGGCAACCTAAAGATAATGATATCCGCCGCCAAGGCAGAGGCCCAAGGCATACGCGGTATCCATGACAGCGAGGAAATAATCAAAATAATTTCAAGCATAATAGACACCCCCATAGACATGCCTGATAACTGGAACCAGCGCTACAAGGAAAATATGGAGCGCATTAAATCCGGCCAGCTATCCGAGGTTTCCTTGGTATTTAGAAACCTGTTACTAAGGGAAAGAGAACGGGGCCTGTCCACAGCAGAAAAAAAACTAATGACCACCGCAAAGCAGATAATCCTATCAGAGCTAATACTGGCAAAAGATATAGACCGCACAGACGCGGAAACCTTACTGGAGAGCATTTTCAGTTAAGGCCATGCACTATGATGCCCATGTACACAGCGCGGCCTCGCCGGATTCGGAGCTTAACCCAATAGATGCTATCTACGTTCTGCAAAAAAAAGGGTTGGGCGTTGCCTTTACAGAACATGCCGACTTTGTCACCCCCAAAACCGGTAAGGACCTTACCGCCAAAGATGCCCCCAAGGGTAATCGGGATTTTATTTGCGATTTTGACATTTACCCCTCTCAATATAAGTCCATCCAAGCCCAATACAAAGACAATGTACTACTGGGCATAGAAATTGGCCTCAACGCCGCATACCACCCTCTCAATAGCCAGATAGCAAGAGGGAGCTACGACTATGTACTAGGTTCAATTCATGGTGTAGATGGCTACGACATATACACAACTGCGTCCAAAATGGACTCGGACACTTTTTGCCGCCGATATTTGACCTATGGAAAAGAAATGGTCGAGTATTGCGGCTTTTTTGATGCCTTTGCGCATATCGACTATATAGCAAGGTATAGCCAAGGGGCCGAGCGCATTTTCCATTACAAAAACTTCCCCAAGGAGTTTGACGCATTGCTTAAAACCCTAGCAGAAAAAGACCTGGCCCTGGAGATAAACACCAGCAGGATGGGCAACAATAAAGTGGTAGGCCAATTACTGCCTATTTACAAGCGCTTTAAAGAGCTAGGGGGCAGATATGTAACAATCGGCTCAGATGCCCACAACGAATGGGCCTTAGGCCGTTTTTACGCCAAGGCAATAGGGATAGCCAACATAGCAGAGCTGACCGTAGTATACTTTAGAGAACGAGAGCGATTAATTTGCAAGGAATAGACCAGGGAGGATGACAACATGCTAAGAAATTTCACATTACACACAGAAAAAGATTACGATGCCATGAGCCAAAAGGCCGCAGAGGTATTTGCCAAGGCAGTCAAAGCCAACCCAACAGGGGCCTTCGGCTTTGCCACAGGCTCTACCCCAGAGGGTATGTACAATAACCTAGTACAAATGCAAAGCACCGGCAAGGTTGACTTAACTGGCATAATAGCCTTTAACCTAGACGAATATTACCCCATAAAACCAGACGACCCCCAAAGCTATTATTATTATATGAGGCAAAAGCTCTTCGACAAGCTTGGCCTTGATGCAGCAAGCACCTTCATCCCAGATGGCCAAGCAAAAGACCCAAAAGCAGAATGCGCCGCCTATGATGAAAAAATTGCAAAAGCAGGGGGAATAGACACACAAATCCTAGGCATAGGAAACAACGGCCACATAGGTTTCAACGAGCCTGACCAAAATCTGCAAGCCACAACCAACTTAGTAGCCCTAGCCGAGGATACAATAGAAAGCAACGCCAGATTCTTCTCCTCCCCAGAAGATGTACCCCGCCACGCTATATCCATGGGAATGCACACCATTCTAATGGCAAAAAGAATCCTCTTACTAGCCACCGGGGAAGGCAAGGCCAAAATCTTGCAGGAAGCCCTTTGGGGCCCAATAACAACCATGGTGCCAGCCTCTCTATTACAGCTACATCACCATGTCACCATAATAGTAGACCAGGCAGCAGCCAAATATTTAAAGTAGCATCAGGCAACCGAACATAAGAAAAAAAAGGGAAACATAATGACCCACAATCAACCTCAAAAAAGAGAACGTAAAAACCATTTTATAAAACAAGCCGCCATTTTAGCAGCGGCCTCTCTTTTGGTGCGCCTAATTGGCTTCTTCTATCGCCTACCCCTCACAGACCTTGTAGGGGATATGGGGAATGCCTTTTATCTTTCGGCATACTATGTATATGCTTTTGCCATAACTGTCACCTCCGGGGCACTACCCGCAGCCATATCTAAGCTGGTTAGCGAGCGCGTAGCCCTTGGCAAGTTTAGCGATGCCCACGAGCTTTTTAAGACAGCTCTAGGTTTTGCGGCAATAACTGGTGCGGTTATGGCCTTTTTTATGTTCTTTGCTTCTGGTTGGCTTACTCAGCTACGGTTCTTTAATTATCCAGAGGCCTCATATGCGGTAAGGGCCTTGGCTCCTACTGTTTTTGTGGTGGCCTTGCTTGCGGTATTCCGGGGATATTTCCAAGGCATGAATACAATGCTACCCACTGCCGTTTCCCAAGTAATAGAGCAGATATTTAACGCGGCATTTTCCCTTTGGCTTGCTCATGTATTTTTCCGTACCGCAAGGGTAGAGCAGGCAGCAGCAGGGGCCGCAGCAGGAACAGGTATAGGTGCTGTAGCTGGCCTTATTGTAGTTTTTGGCTTTTACTTGCTGGTTGCAAAAAGGCTAAGGGTAAGGGCCGCAGGCAATTATCACACCCTGTGCCTTAACGGCGGCAGTGAAAAACGCCAAGACCAAATTAGGTCATTATTGATGACCGCCTTCCCAATAATAATTGGCATGGGCATTTATCAAATAGCCAACTTTATAGACCTGGGCATGGCCAAGGACAGGATAATGTCCTCAGGTGTTTTTACCGACGACCAGGTAGATATAATGGTAGGCCAGTTTACAGGTAAATTCCTGTTACTTACAACCTTGCCCGTATCTCTATCCGTAGCCCTAAGCCAAGCCGTCATCCCAGATATCTCCTCTTCAAGGGCCACAATGGACAAGGAGGCAGTAAGCCAAAAGATAAACACCGCAATGCGGATAAGCATGGCCCTTTCCATCCCCGCTGTAGTAGGCCTTTCGGTTTTGGCAGACCCAATCCTGGCGCTACTCTTCCCAGAGCACCCCGAGGGTGGCTGGCTTTTGCGCTATGGCTCCGTTAGCATTATTTTCCTGGCATTAGTCCAGGTCTCAACCGGTGCCCTCCAAGGGATAGGCAAGGTTTTACTGCCTGCAATTGCGGCTTTTTTTGGGGTATTGGTTAAAATCCCGGTTAACTGGTTCCTCCTTGCTGTGCCAGAAATTAATATCCTTGCAACGGTTATAAGCACCATTGCGTGTTATGTAGTTGCCGCTGTAATTAACTTGTATTTCCTATACAAGCACACCGGCGTAATGCCAGATTATATCGGGGCCTTTTTAAAGCCCGCCTTTGCCGCCACCGGCATGGGCTTGCTATGCTTTGTTACCCATCATATGGTAGGGCTTTTTGCCCCAGATAGGGTGGCGACTATTGTAGCCCTTGGCCTTGGAGTGCCCTTTTATTTGCTGCTTATGTGGATGGTGGGTGGGTTCCCACGGCAGGATATTGATGCAGCGCCAATTCCTAAGGGTATACGTAGGTGGTTTATGTAAAAAAGCCCCCAACCGAAATTGATACGGTTTTGGGGGCTTTACTCTATCACCCTTGTGGCACACTTAGCCTAATAATTTCCGTTTGCCGGTTTGAGAGCCTGCCGCAGTTTAACTCTAGCTCTAGTTCTCTTGTTCCAATGGGGATTTCAACCGCATAGTGCACACGCACACTTCTACCGGCAGAAAGCTGATTCATAAGTGAATATGATCCCATATCTCGCCCTATCAAGTAACAAGCATTATGCGACATATTAGTAAGAAACCCATCAACAAAGACATCCACTTGGGAATAGCGTGTAAATTGAGATTCATTAGAAATATTCTCGAAAACAAAGCTAAAGCCTACAAATTTATTGCCCGTATCTGGATGTGTGCGTTCTCCTGTCACCAAAAATACCTCGTTAAGAGTTATACGAAACGGATACATCTCAAATGACATTTCTAAAGTATAGCCACTTGAGCCGTTGCCTGCCTCATCATAGGATGGCTCATAAGGTAATCCAGAGGGCTGTTCATAAGACGGCTCCTGGCTTGGCTCCTGCCCTCCATTTTGCATATCATTAACTGCTCTTCTAGTATAAGTATACTCCATACCCGGTATAGTAGTGCTTACTAAAACCAATTCATTATCATTTAATGTGTAGTACCAACATGCTGATGCGAGGCATCTGTTGCCACACACATCAGGGGTGATGCATATACTAAGCACCCCATCATCGGCAACCCAACGGATATCAGTACCCATCATGGTTCCGCGTCCATCTTCTTCAAATACATAGTAAACCATCATCACCCAGTACCACTGCCCCACTAATGTAGAGTCTTGTGGTGTAGTGGCGGTGTATTCGTATATAGGTGGCGGCTCTTCATTTACATTAGGGGCATCGTAAGTATTAGCTGTATTATCAGCCACATGGGAATAAGCCATGGACGCACCACCTCCACCAGCAGACCCATCTGGCGAATCCAGTAACCCCAATAAACCCATAATTGTTGAAATCAATAAAAGCCCTGCAATTGCGGAGATTATGACTGTTTTACGTGTTTTGGATGAACGCCCTCCGCCATTTCTTCTATTTGAGCCTCCGACTCTATTAAAGTTGATATTCACATCTCTCATTTGCGCGTCGGCTCTTGATGCATCCGACCATGACACTCCCGGTCTTGGCGCATCAGCCCTAGGCATATCTGGCCTTGATGCGGACATCCCATATCCAGGCGCCCCCGACCCTGAACCCCCACGCACAGGTGCACCAGACCTAGGCCCTTCCGGCCTATGCATTCCAGGCCGTTGCGCCTCTTGCCTATATGAATCATGCCCCTGGGCACCAGGTTGTTTTAGAAAGAACACTGTCCCACAGTAGCAACAGGTATGATTTCCACCTCTATTTACATCCACCCCAACAGAGGCCCCGCATCCAGGGCATTTTACAGAAATAGTTTGCATTGCAGCCCCCATAAAATACTAATTTTGAAAAATTATATCATATCAATACAATTAAAAGATTGTGGTATTCCAACTGTTATGCAGGTGTAAGAATATGATAGTCAAAATCCCCCCAAAACCTCAATCTTGCGGCACATTAAGGGGTATAACCTCAACCTGCCTCCTATCAGAAAAAATTGAACCACAGCTTAACTCTAGCTCAATTTCCCTAGTACCAACAGGGACCTCAAGAGCATAATGAATCCGAGCACTCCTACCAACAGAAAGCTCGCTATTAAGGGAGAAGGTTCCCAAGTTATCCTGAATATCAAAGCCAGCAGCGTGAGACTCGCTAGTAAGAAACCCATCAATAAATACAGAAACATGAGTATGGCTAATCCACTGGGTTTCCGCTGATATATTTTCAAAAATAAAGGTAATACCAACATATTTATTCCCCTCACTGGGAGGGGTAAAAGAGCGTGTTACAATAAAAATCTCATCAACGTCAATTCGGAACGGATACAGCTCATACTGCAAGCCAACAGTATATCCGCCAAAAACATTCGCCCCAGCCCCAGAATCATTTGCGCCAGACCCCGGCCTAACCTGGTTCCCTTCAACTTGCGGCACCCTAAGGGTTAATATTTCAGACTGCCTCCTTTCAAACAATACTTCTCCACAATTAAGCTCCAACTCTATTTCCATTGTTCCAATAGGGATTTCAACTGCATAATGCACCCGTGCACTTCTCCCAGCAGAAAGGTCGCCACCCATCCAGGTGCTACCCCTACTATCTCGAATAGCAAAACTAGCCATATGAGACTCACCAGTAAGAAACCCATCAACATAAACAAGTGCTTGGTTATGGCCTATCCATTGAGATTCTTCTGAAATATTCTCAAAAACAAAGCTAAGCCCCACATGCTTGTTCCCCACACCAGGAGGGGTAAATGCATCATCAACAATAAAAATATCATTGACGGTTATGCGGAAGGGATACAGGTCAAACTCCATGTCTATAGAATAGCTGCCAGGCATGTCGCCAGGTGAATGGTTAGGTACGTGGTTATTCCCCAATGTATTCTCATCATAAGCCGACCCATTTACCGAATTATGCTCATTACGCTCTTCTGGTGGTATATCCGAAGAATAACCAGACTCCAACACTTCAACTATATTCCGCACAGCATTGTTAGACAAGCCCCTAACAGCAAAAATGATAATAACCAAAAACACAGCACAGCCTATGAAAATCATAAGGCCATTGCTTTTACGCCGCCCTGCTATTGGGGCACCAATACCCTCGTCTGACCGTGACATACTATGGCCAAAATTATCGCTTGCATGATTTTGTACCTCTGGCATTTCAGCATTAGGCTGCTTAAGAAGCAGCACCGTATCGCAGTAACTACAGTTGTAGCTAACAGCAGCCCCCTCAACCACTCCAACAGAAGCGCCACATCCAGGGCATTTTATATTATTTACTTGCATAACAAATCCTCCACAACAGTGCTATTTTATTAGAAATTGTATCATATATGTCAATATGTAAGCATAAAAAAAGACGGCTATTCGCCGTCACATTTTTAGCAATAAAGTAAAACACCGGTTCAACTAAGATTGCTATAACTCTGAATCATCTGGGACTCGAACCCAGGACCACTTGATTAAAAGTCAAGTGCTCTACCAGCTGAGCTAATGGATCATGACTCGTTATTGTATTTTTCTTGATATTGCTAGGGTTTAGCAGCTTATCATTTTCCCCAAAATTGTGTCGACACCATGACTTTCTTCTCTTCGACACGCTGACTTTTATATTTTAGCACAAAAAGAACGATTTTGTCAAGCATTATTTAAGAATTTATCATATTTGTCCCCCTGCATCATTGCATTAATATTCTTTGCATTTTTTTATTTATTATTTATTTTATGTTTTTAGCAGATGCAGATGCTGTGGGAACGGTGGAAAGGCGTAATGAATTTAGTGTACGTCCGTGAAGGGTGTGGGTAATTCTGTGGGAAACGTGGTTTTCGTTTTCCATAGAATTATCCATACCGTGAACGGTAACGGACACTTAATGAATTAGGCTTTCCACGGTTTCCACAGTGTTTTTTGCATTTATTTCATCGTTTGGTCAATGCGGCAGATAAAAAACCTGTTTGCGCCCTTTCAAATAAGCCCCTTTTGGTTTTTTCTTTTAATGTATATCTTCAAAAAAGTATGGTGCTTTGTCAACAAAGCAATTGCCATGAGGTGTTAGCAATGCGATAGTGTCAAGCGTGGCAAACTCTTCTGGCTTAATAATCCTCTTATCTTCTGTTGTCTCGCTAATATTTCGACTCGCTGTAAGCCCATTAAGTCCTAGTCCTCTATTCTTTGATATTTTTTCTTTTTCGTAAGTGCCAAACAACTTGGAAAAATACTCCTGTGTATGGGTGTCAGTTGCGCCAAGAATTGCCTTATATGAGCATGTGTCAGCGATAACCCGCCCTACCTTTTCGCTATATATTACATCCAACTGCGCTATACTTTGAGCAATCAAGCAAATAGTTATTTTCTTGCTCCTAAGCGTTGCCAATCCCTCTATAATTACAGGAATCTTCCCCAATCGTGGGAACTCGTCAAGTAAGAATAATATAGGTATGTTGTTATTTTCGTCTCGCCGTTCAAAAAAGGTAAGGAATTGATTTACTATCAATGTGAGTAAATTTTTCCATTGTTTTAGTAAGTGTTCAGGGATTTTGATATATATATCATTGCCGTACTCCAAGTCCTCTGGTGCTATATTCCTGCTTTTTGATAGCGCTGACACAAGTTCGTCATCTGTAACCAGCGTAATGGTCGCCCTTGATAATTCTGCAAAGATACTTGAAAGCGTCTTAGGTTCCATGTCAATGTAGCTGCCAACACACATCCTTGCTTTTGGGTTTCCACTGCCTGCAATAATTTTAATTAGCTCTTGCGGGCCATGGCTTTGCATCTCTCGTAATGTATCAATGAATGAGTGATTGGTGTAATAGTGCAGTATTGCACCTGTTAAAATGGTCTGTGCGCTTTCAATCCAAAAGGGGTCTTTGTTTTCTGGGGGTAACGGTATAATTGCTTGCGCAATGGCTCGGGCTTCTTGTACATGGTTACTGCTTGCTCTTAGAAATACATATGGGTCATACCCATATGAGTTATCGTCTTGTGGGTTAAATACTTTAATATCTGAACGGTATTCATGCGTTTTTGCATATAATTCCCCTTTGATGTCTATTGCAAACACCCTAGAACGCCATGCCCTGAGGGTCGGAATAGCTAAACATGAACTTTTGCCACTACCAACACCGCCAATAATCATAATATGACCGTCTAAGGTTTCTGACTTTGCTATATAGCTCTCAAAATCTTCACGAATGCCAAATACAACTCCCCTTGGATTATGCCCTACACACAACTTTGGAGCTGGGTCTGGGTTGATTAGTTTATCTTTTGCACTCTTTAGTAGCCTATGGCCTCTAAGCCTAACGTACATTCCATAAAAACCAACAATCATCAGCAAAGCGCATAAACCGTAGGCAATAATGGCAGGTATTGATTCATGATAGAGACTATAGTAAGCAAAATTAACGTAATTTAAGAATATGATTGAAATTGTTGCGGTTATAAGTGGAAATATCCAACCATGTTCTATCGCATGTGGCAGGGTTTTAATAAACGCCCCAATTAATGCTAGTGCCACACTTATAATCACTGATATAAGCATTGTAATTATCGCAATCAAACCCTACACTCCTTAAAGTTTAATAAATATAAACACGCCTTCAATGAGTGCGTGCTAGTTCATGACCTTTTAAGTTATTTTGTTCGATTTTTTGCAGTTCCCGAATATCACGGGGTTTTACGCCATAAGCCTCTCGCAACTGACCCAACTTGTCCGTTATCTCTTGCTTATCTGGGCGCTTGGAAACATCAGCCATTTGTTTGTCATATTTTTTTATGTCTTGAGCTTGGGTATCTTTAAGGGACTGGATTTTGTCTTCCATGGGTTTTAGCTCTTGAGTTGTTTTAGAAGATTGCTCCCGGAGTTCTTTTATTTTTGCAGGTGCATCCTGTGGCTTAATATCATACTCACGTTCAAAGCGTTCTAACGCTTGCTCACGGCTTTGAGGGCCTTTTAGGTTGTCGATGTCTTCAAGTCTACTCTCCAAACGCTCGGCTTCCCTTATTTGCTCGGTTGCTTCCTGCTTACGTGGAGTATATTCAGCTTGCGCCTGTTCTAATTCCTTGCTGGTTTTGATGTATTCCTTTTCGGTGTTGCGGAGGTTTTCAATGACTTCTTCTTTTGGTGGGTCAATGGGTTCTGGTTCTTGTCGAGATTCTAACTCAGATTTAGATTCTGACTCATGTCCTGGTGTTGGCTCTGGTTTAGATTCAATTTCTGTCTGAGGAGATTGTGTTGATTTTTGCTCAGCGTCCTTCTCTGAGTCAGAGACCTTCCTTGATGTCATCTGACGATATTTTGTTTTCACCAGCGGATATGAAGCTTTAGCGATAGAACATGTTGTTTTCGCTGTCTCATAGATACTAAAATCAGGCGGAATATATGAATCAATACCTAAAATTTTTGGCAGGGCTTTGTCAACTGCCAACTTAGCGCCCATTTCCAGTGCTGTTATATCTTGCGCAGTCATATTTTCCGCCGTTCTATTTTTCTACAACAATAACGCCTTCGGATACCAAAACGCCAAACACTTCATCAAACATCTCTTCGCCGAGTCCTTTTTCTATAAAAAACTGCTTCCCACCCTCCACACTTACCTTCCCAGTTAACTTTATCCCTTTCCAAAATCCCCAATAAAATTGTGGTAGCACAACGATTTTATCTTCAATAATGATTTCATAAAGGGTCATTTCAAAATCTGGGTCGTCAATGCTTTTACCTTCCTCGCCAACTGCTTTATAAAACACATATAGCACCTCCTCCCGTGCAAAGCTTGTCCATACTTCGACTAATCCAAAAAAGTACACTATTCTGGATTAGTGCAAGCATGTCCATAAAATGGGTATTGTGAAGTATTTTTCGCAGGTTTTGACAAGAAATATGAAGAAAATCAAAAAAACACTTGCAAAACAGTTAGTCCTGTGATAAGATTTTGTCTGTAAAAATTGTCCAAAAAGGTGTACTTTTTTGGACACATTATTTTCCAATTCGACAAAGCAGTTTATACTCTTTCAGTCTTGAGTAAA
>Ga0123355_10007622_pt1 | contig 16250 bp, 23 predicted proteins | sample TergutEmb28metaG_3_FD_89872 | JGI IMG/M metagenome (GOLD analysis project Ga0123355, IMG submission 89872) | Embiratermes neotenicus P1 segment gut microbial communities from Petit-Saut dam, French Guiana - Emb289 P1 | ecosystem: Host-associated > Arthropoda: Insects > Digestive system > Gut ...
AAACCGCCCCCTGTGTGCGTCCCCTGAAATTAAGCCTTTTTCCCCCTCACATCCAACCAAAAACCCCCCCCCCCCCCCTCCTCCGCCCTTGTTCCAGGAAACATGAAACAGCCTGTTTAACATGTTTTCACGTCACATTAGGTCTAGGCAAATACGGTGTTTTGTCTGTGGAAGGGGCATAAAACATGAGTGTCTATGGAGCCTAACCTTCACTAGTCCATACGTCGTCACGGAGAGGGTCGAAGTTATCGCCGGCCTAATGTACACTGCAGTTCCTGGGACTATCTGTCAGTGCCGCACAGTGCACAGGATACAGGCTGCCTGTGGACACAGAACACTGTGTGCAGGCACTGGTGAATGAAACTGTGCGCTGTGATCAGTTGGGGGCGGACACAGTGCATTTGCAGTGCAAAGCGCTGGTTTGGTTCCAGTAATACAAATGTAAGAGTAAAATAACCTCCTGCAGTGCAAGTAGCATTGAGGTTTGCGAAATGCAGACTCTTTTGGGAGCACAAGATACATCAAATGGCTGCAGGACAGGCTCGCTACATGCAGCATTGCCGCAGTCAGCTTCACTTGAAGGCTGAGCTGAGAGAGTTCTGAGCAATAGCAAAACGGGGAGCCATGGCTACTTGCCAGCCACATGGTCTTATCCCAATTCGTCGGACCCAGTCACGAAAGGTCGAACACACGCTGCCTTTCGTCTTGCGTTTCAATGTCATCACACCTCGCCGGTACCTTGAATATGGCGGCACTGTCGAGCAACACGGCCAGCAGATAACAGCCGCGCTCTTCTGGGTTGCTACGCAGCCAGTAGTGCAATTTGTTACCGACGTTTCGGGACAACGTATCGGTCCGATCCTCAGGGTTCAGCCACCACTCACCGCATAATAACCAAGAAGAGCGCAGTTCTCAACTACCTGGCGACGGAAGCCTGAAGTCACGCATAGCGCAGCCGACAGTTCTGTGGAAACCCACTGTCAATCTCCTTGTTGTGAACTTTGTGTGTCGTGCACATTGTAAAGACAACCAATGTACGTACAACGTAACACTGGGGCGCTTTCGTATAGCCACTGTTGCTGTGGAGAAGCAATAAGTGTTACATATTCTGAGTGTGTGTTTGTAGCCTTAGTCATCCGCGTTGCCATGCGCATGCGCCGTATTATGTTGTTACCTGTGGCCTGCCTGGCTGTGCAATATGTTTCCAATTTGTTTCGAAAACCGCACGACTTAAAAAAATGTTACTGAACACAAAATGTGTTTTGATTTTCACTACAATTTCGTCTGAAACATTTCTAATTCTGAGAAGAACTGAGCGAGATGTTACCATAAACGTACATAAGTCTTCATATGAAGTACCCGTTATACTTGTCAAATTTTAATGAAAATTGCATTATGCTGACGGATTTTCTAAAAATGCCCAAAATAATATTTCATGAAAATCGATCAAGTGGTAGCTGGGTTGTTCTATGCAGACGAACGGACATGACGAAGCTAGTAGTCGCTTTTCGCAATTTTGCGAACGCGCCTATGAAAGTATTCTCGTTGCTTGTGGTCTGGTTAGTCTGATTTCGTGGTTCTTTTTGAAGGTTGTATTTTGTATTGTTACAGGCTGTATTGTAATGTTTATAGCCCTGTTCTTTTACCGCCTGTGCACCTGATCTGTTCCCAGTAGCGTATCTGAATAAGCTGAGTGTTGGTGCTGTGCCAAGTGACTGACAATCGCTCGATCTAAGGCAGTATTTCTCAACCGCCGGGCCGCGGCCCGGTACCGGGCCCTGGCTTCAATCATACCGGGCCGCGAGAGGTTCTCCTGGAATTTGTCATTTTAGTTTTCTAAGCAATTTTCATGATTAAATGTTTTATAGTGGAAATATTCTGGGGAGAAAAATATTCGCGAATGTGTGGAAAAACTCAGACCCAGATGTTGGCCTGAGGAAACTACAATTAGTCCAGTGATTGATAACTAATTTAAATGTAATTTTATATCTGTAAACATGCCACACCTTATACATAAGTGTACTAATACTTTTTATGATTATGCCATAATTAATTATTAATACTTATGTTAGTTTAATGTATGAACTTAAAAAAAATGGAAAGGTATTTACGAGTAAATTGTTAGGACCGAACCCTCGTCTTATGAAAAAAGAATTTACCGGGACGCGGTCTCACAAAGGATGAGAAACACTGATCTAAGGGATCCAACAGGCCAGGTGCTTCGTTACCTGAAGATGGCAGCACAGCCGGGCATCCGAATCGTCATTTTTTAAAGATTTATACGCTGGACAAAGTCCAAAATAAGGAGATTCTCTCTTCGATTCGGTCTTGTCCTGCAGTAGGCCTACCCTCATTCCAAGAACTCGCCCACCAACACTGCACTCCGCATTCCTGGCTGCCACTGTACTGCCTGCCGCCCGCTCATTATCTTACCGACACCGTGAGAACAGCAAGTTTATAGCTGACAATCAATCGGGTCGGGGGCTCACAGGTACGTCAAAACATTGTTTGTGGAAGTGCAGTCGCAGGTGGCCAGGATGTGACAGTGGCCGGCCATCAGCTGCAGCAGCAGGCAGGGTTATGATTTATTGCGGTCTGCTTACCGGGGATTACAAGCAAATGTTCCGACAGTGAGACACTTGGCAAAACATCCGTTGCACAGCGGATTGTTGGCATTTTATCCCGACGTTTCAAAGAAACCTACTGCCTTCACCTTCACACATTAAGCAGTCCCAGACTGGGCTATGACCTACGAGATCCAGGGTTCCATTCCCGGCGGTAGCAAAAGATTTTTCTGTCTTCCAATATCCAGGCCAGCTCATATTCATGGACGCTAAGGTGGCCGGAGAGTGAAACTAACCACTCACCTCCAACTAGTGCCGAGGTTAAGAATGAGTGGCGTTTGATTCTACACCCCCACTACACCCTATTGGCAGGTACAAGGACAACGTCGCTGTAAAGTACACGTTCGCGGCATGAAGGTCTATTGTTAACAAAATGTTATTCGTTTAATTTAAAATATTAGTGACCTTTGAGTGTCCGCGGATCCCTGGGAAGGGTTCGCAGGGATCCGCGAAGCAATTCTCGGAATCACTGACTGGGGCTCCCACAGCCAAACTGAGGTCTAATTAATGTACTTCAGAGAATATTACAAGTAGAGGGACAAGAATCAGAATCTTCTCTCTTGCTATCGCCATTTTAGAAGTGGGACGGCCGCCGAGATTTTCCTCAGAGCCATTGGTCGGAGGCTGTGAGCTCTGTGGTTGGCTGGCCTGCCGCCAGGTGCAGGTAAGAGCCACGTAACACCACGTGACGTCACGGCAACAGCTCCATTATGGCCAAGTGACTGGTCCATGCAGCAGAGCACTCGAGAAGCTAACAGTTACTTATGTAATCAAGAAATTAACCTGTATTTTATGGAAGGCAAAGGTTCGTTACCGTGTTCACAAACCCTGCCACGTCTGCCTATCTTGACCCATAGGAATGTAGAATACATCCTCCGATCATACATCTTGAAGATCCATTCTAATATTATTCCTGCACCCAAGTTACTCAGAGCTGCACATTGCAACGTGACATGAGCTGACAAGCGGTCCAGTGAATGCACTAATTTCTGGAGCACCGAAATGTGCAAAAGAAAGGCGGAATTGAGGTAGCCTACACCGCCATGCATTCTTCACGTACGCACTAGCTAGAGGTGTCAGTTTCACGTCCCGGCCGCTTTACCCCCGGTAAGCATGAGGCCTGTAGATCCCACAGCCGACCTGGGCGATCTGGACAATAGAAAACACCCTAACCCCGAGTTCCTTGGCCACACTGCCCGGACTGGTCACAATACAGACTGAGCTATGCCGTGTCACTTGACACGTCACACCCCTATTCAGAGAAATGTGGAGAATGTCCTGCGGCGAATGTCTTGTGCCGTGTAAGGACGTAGAAGGGCCGCGAGGCAGCTGTAACTGCTCTGTTGTATGGGTGTGGAACTTGGTGCACGGGAACAACAAAGGCTGTGGGTGCAAGTGGCAGGAAACTGGAGAGAATTACAAAAAATGGGCAGGTGAACGGTTTGTACACCGCACCACGTGGTGCTTGGTGATCAGATGAGATGGGTGTGGCGTGTAGCATGCATGGGAAAAATAATAAATTCGCCCAGATCTTCTGGAGCCAAGGCCCCCCTGCATCATGGGTAAGGCGGGCTCGTTCCCTCGGCGTTAAGGGGGTCGGAACGTGAGGCTGACCACTCACCAAATCTAGTAGGGGGGCTTGAAATGAGTGAAGCTGCACCTCCATTCCCCATTCGCTTTCACAGCATGTACAGAAAAACTTCGCCGTTGTTTACGTACAGAATTTGGTGGGAAAATACTGCGTGTCCGGGCTAGAGGTATACAAAAATACATGCTTATGCTTTAGTACCTAAAAGCTTTATGAATTTATGTTTTCAACAGTGTACAGAGTAACTAAAAAAGATTTTTATGCACGTCCGTACATGCGCATGCGCGACTTACGACACGACAGTGACAACGATGACCTTGAGCTTATAACACCTAACATGCTGCTAAACACGTGGCAAGAACTTGAATATCGCTTAGATATCTGTCGAGCTACAACAGGTGCCCACATTGAAGTGTACGGACGTGCATACAAATCTTTTTGAGTTACTTTGTACACTGTTGAAAACATAAATTCATGAAGCTTTTAAGTACTAAAGCATAAGCATGTATTTTTGTATACCTCTAGCCCGGACACACTGTATAAGAGATAGAAAGACGGATAATATTTAACCGGACGTTACAGAAACAGGATGGAATGGTGTGGATTGCATACTGTACGACAGTGTGGGCTGAATGGGGGCGAATAACGGGCGAAACGGGACCTGACTGAATGTTACTGTGACGTCTGAGCGACAGTCAGCTTATGTGCATGGAGTTGGTCAGCTGAGTAAGCTGAGCTACGGTCAGCGATAAGGTGAAACAGAACATCAGTATAGCGGTGTCGCTGGCTGTTATGAACACTTACAGCTTTGCTGCCTTACGCTGTGTGACTTTTCAAAGCCTAATGGTCACTATATGTACCGCCAGTTTAACATTCAACAATTCTACGTTCTGCCCACACAGTGTATTTATGTGTTCTTTATGGATCTGAGAGCAAACAGCCATTATTTCCCTGTACAGCATCAACTGACTGGTTTTTATTACCGAGATTTGACCCTTTACAGCCCAGCGGTAAAAATATATACCGCCAGTTTAACATTCAGCAATTCTACGTTCTGCCCACACAGTGTATTTGTGTGTTTTGTGTGGATCTGAGAACAAACAGATACTATTTCCCTATACAGCATTAACTGACTGGTTTTTATAACCGAACGCACAAAGTAGCACTGTGACAGGTTTCTCCCCAGGTACTCCTGTACTCACCAGTCAATACCATTCCACCAATGCCCCACACTCATCTCGAAGTTGCTTTTACTAGAAGGACAAATGGGCAAAGCCTGGGAACCTTCCAAAAAGCAATTCTCTTTTGTAAGTCTGGTGGGGTTGGACAGATGTGCTTTGAATTTCGAAAGTTAGTGTTTATAGGTTAATGACATGAATTGCGCAACGTTCTTCTGTTTATGAATCACGTCGTGGCCGCCACCTACAGTCATACACGCTCGGCCGCTGTCACCGACATGCCAGTTGTCTCAAACATTCTCTGTAAACAGCGTCGCCTGTTTTGATTCGGCGTCACGTTTCGCGACGCATCGCGCTAAGTGAAGATTAAACATGCAGCAAAGCGAGTGTGTCGGGCCAGTACACGTGGAGCCGCTTGCAACCTTTCACCTGACAATGTGAGCACTTACTGTGCACGCTGATAATACAATGCGCGCGCAGCAGCAGGCTGGCAAAGGTGCCGAAGAGTGCCTTCCTTTGAACCTGTAAAGCCCAGCGGTTAATAAGGTAGTGCCAGGTTCTATCCTTTCTTCCTCTCTTTCTTTCTTAGTCTGACCGCTACTACGTACTTACTGCAGGTGTAGAGGGTTATTATTGCATTTGATCACACACACACACACTCTCTCAGCAGAATCCCGCTGGACGACCGATCAGCCCGTCCAGAAATTCTACCTGACAAAACGCAACACTCACAATTGGGTGATATCCATGCCCCCGGGGGGATTTGAGCGCCTTAGACTGCGTGGCCACTACTGTCGGCTACATTCTGCCCACACAGTGTATTTATGTGTTCTGTGTGCGTTTCAGAACAAACAGCGATTATTTCCCTACACAGCATTAATGGACTGGTTTTTGTAGCCGAGACAGCGTGTTTACTGTGCGGTACGGACTGGATGTTCATATACACGTACAATTTTCGCCAATCGCAATATCATTCCACCAATCGCAATACCATTCCACCAATCGCAGTGCCATTTCACCAACTGCAGCGCCATTCCAGCAATCGCAGCGCCATTCCGCCAATCGCAGTGCTATGCCACCAAACGCAGTGCCATTCCAGCAATCGCAGTGCCATTCCATCAATCGCAGTGCCATTCCAACAATCGCAGTGCCATTCCAGCAATCGCAGCGCCATTCCAGCAATCGCAGCGCCATTCCGCCAATCGCAGTGCGATTCCACCAAACGCAGTGCCATTCCGCCAATCGCAGTACTATTCCACCAATCGCAGTGCCAATCCACCAACCGCAGTGCCATTCCAACAATCGCAGTACTATTCCGCCAATCGCAGTACTATTCCACCAATCGCAGTGCCATTCCAACAATCGCAGTACCATTCCGCCAATCGCAGTACTATTCCACCAATCGCAGTGCCAATCCACCAACCGCAGTGCCATTCCAACAATCGCAGTACAATTCCGCCAATCGCAGTACTATTCCACCAATCGCAGTACTATTCTGCCAATCGCAGTACTATTCCACCAATCGCAGTGCCAATCCACCAACCGCAGTGCCATTCCAACAATCGCGGTACTATTCCACCAATCGCAGTACTATTCCACCAATCGCAGTGGTTTTTCATCAATCGCAGTGCCATTGCAACAATCGCAATGCCATTTCCACCAATCGAAGTGCCAATCCACCAATCGCAGTACCATTCCACCAATCGCAGTGTCATTCTGCCAATCGCAGTGCCATTCCAGCAATCGCAGTGCCATTCCAGCAATCGCAGCGCCATTCCGCCAATCGCAGTGCCATTCCACGAATCGCAGCGTTATGCCACGAATCGCAGTGCCATTCCAGCAACGCTCTGTACCGATCTCCATCTGCAGGTTGCTCTTACCAGGACAAAGAGAGAGATTTGTGTCACTTCCACCAGCAATCTGGAGGAATGGATAGCAGGTGCTACTGTCACTTGACAGTTCGAACGTACTGTTTCTGCGGCCTGCAACAGACAGACAGCCTGGTGCCGACACCGGCACTGAGCTGTGGGCTGCTGCAGGCAGCGACTGAACTCGGTTGGGACAAGACGAGGTGGGTTCTGGATACAAACCGAGGGTGCCTGTGACAGGGGGTATGTCTCACAAATTAACAGCTACACAGTGCCTAACTTGGCAGTTCATCGCCGCTGTCACAGAAACTAGCTACAGCCACGTCAGACAGGCTTAAGCTTGTATCTGTTACTTCTCTGGGTTTTATGACAAATATTTCTTATACATTTTTCAATTAACCCATACGCGCTAAATGTCCCGCCAATCAGACTTTTATTACTGTAATATTCTTGTCGATAAATCGATGTATGAGTAACTGGAAGCTGCTGAAAGAAAGTATGAGATGCAAACAATGTGTGGCAGGAAAACAGAAGCGAAGAAACCACTATGGAGATGTAGGCATAGATACGAGGACGATAATATTAAAACAGATTTCAAAACACAGAGCATGTGAAGTGGGTGCAAGTGACTTAGGATAGGGGCATGCGGGGGTGGGGGGCTCATTTGACTGGCTTATAAAGGTAGCTAATAAATTATTTGAAAATATCGCGAAGTTTTGATGTTTGGGAACGACACGAACAAATCGAAATTGCATTCATGAGGAAACAAGAAGAGATTAAAATCAGGGAATGCTGGATATTTCCGGTCCAGATTATTTTGTCTTCCAGTGCGCCGTGCCAAAATACATAGATCACAGTACACACAAGTGTAATAGCGGCTGCTGGAACTGGGTCCGTCACACTGAGGGTGCAGAGGGTAGCAAGTGACAGCAGACCGGAGGAAACTGCATAATGTATTGTGCACTGAATGCTATTAATGTGGTGAGACGGGCGGGTTTTGGGGCACGCGTGGGGGACAGGAGAGAGTTTGGCTGGATTAACCTTAGGGCAAAACACATGTGGAAGATCTGGAAGTAGATGGGATGATAATATTAAAATTGATAGTAAGGAAATAGGATACCAGGGCATGGATTGAGGTGGCTCAGAACAGGGACAAAGGGCTGCCTGTTGCTAACACCGTAATGAACACTCCGCTGCCAAGAGCTGGCTGTCTGAGGAACTGTACTCAGGCTTGCTACCAGCCGCTCACCAAAACTGCTGCCGTCATCAGTAGCTACAAATTACGAGCCCAAACTTTATCGCCTGCAACCCGATCGCGTCCAGGCGGAACTCAGGGCCAACAGCGAGTGGTGGAACTTCTGTTGGCCGAGTTTACAGCTGTGGACCGCGATAGTTGCGTTCGGCGTCCTGGCAAGCCGCAGGCTGCGAACTGCCATTGTGGGCACTGCTTTATATTCACACGGTTCCTACTTCCCAACAAACCCACCAAAAACCAACCAACCAAATCCAAGGAGCAGTCCGACTTGAGATTCATCGAATTACAGTCCACAGATAGCCCTGCAACTTCCCACATTTTATGGAACCCGAAGGTTCACTGCCATATTCACAACAGCCCATTCAAAACTTCCCACCCCATAATTTGCCTTTAAGACCCATTTAACATGACCCTCCAATCTACGCCAAGACCCTCCAAGTGGTCTCTTTCCTTCAGTGTTCGCCAGCACAAACCAAAATGTCGCACGCGTATTCAATTACAACTTTGTCTGCGGTTTTGTCTCGTTATGAAATTCTCACCAAGGGAAAGGCAAAGAGCGAGTGCTGTGACTAATGGAGACAATTACACAACAACGCGCTTTTGTGGTTTGTTACTAAGTCAAAATAATTGGAAGTAACGAGTGTGTGCTTGTCGATAGTCCCCACAGATCGATCGATGTGTTACATATCGAAATGGCCAGTCCGTCGCAAATCTGCCGAAGGTGTAACGCCCTGACCTGCTGCTGCCTCCCCGGAAACAAGGGCGGGTTTGGGCGGGGCGAGCTGCCTGGCTTTCTCATCAGGGACAAGTGCAGCGGGGTGGAGAGTGAGTGAGCAGCTGTAGTCGGGTTTGATAGCACCGCTGTGTTTGACGGCACCGCACCGCTCTGCACTGTGCATTCTGCAGGTAAAGCTGACTGTACGCCCCTTAAACCATCTAAAGCCAGGTGGTTACTATATGTACCACCAGTTTAATATTTAGCAATTCTACGTTCTGCCCACACAGCGTATTTGTGTGTTTTGTACGGATCTGAGAACAAACAGCGATTATTTCCCTATACAACATTAACTGACTGGTTTTATAACCGACATTTAACCCTGTAAAGCCCAGTGGTTACTACATGTACCGCCAGTTTAACATTCAGCAATTCTACGTTCTGCCCATACAGTGTATATTATGTTTTGTATGGGTCTCAGAACAAACAGCGATTAATTCCCAATACAGAATTGACTGACTGGTTTTTATAACCGAGACGGAGAGTGTTTACTGTGCGGTACGAGCTTGATCCATATAGATCTATATACGTACACATATCAGGTTAATTTTGGACTTTATACATGGTTACATAACTGAAGTATGCAGTCACCAGGCAGAAACAGCACCGCAATTCATCGCAATGCTAACGAACACGCAGCAGTAGACGCCAGTTGAAATGTAATGGCACACGCATAGAAACCAGATTTCGTCTTTCGGCGAAACGGACGAGTCCATTTAAATCGGCTGGGGCGTCAGTTCAGTCGACTACTGGCAGGCGAGGTGTGCGCATCAGCGGTAGTAATGCTGGATACACCATGTTCCGAGGTAGTGTGAAGTGTACTGGCTACCCACTCCATTCGCCAGTTTCCCCTTCACTCCCCCTTCCCCTTGAGTCACCGTGTGCCATCACATTTTAACTGGAGTCTAATGCTGAATACACAATGTTCTGAGGTAGTGCGAAGCGTACTGGCTACCCACTCCATTCGCCAGTTTCCCCTTCACTTCCCCTCCCTTGAGTCACCGTGTGCCATCATGTATCAACAGGAGTCTAATGCTGGATACACCATGTTCCGAGGTAGTGTGAAGTGTACTGGCTACCCACTCCATTCGCCAGTTTCCCCTTCACTCTCCCTTCCCCTTGAGTCACCGTGTGCCATCACATTTCAACTGGAGTCTAATGCTGAATACACCCTGTTCTGAGGTAGTGCGAATCGTACCGGCTACCCACTTCATTCGCCAGTTTCCCCTTCACTCCCCCCCCTTTAGTCACCGTGTGTCATCGCGTTTCAACTGGAGTGTACCACTAGAAGTCTCGCACTCACTCACACGCACATACACAGAGTTGGCCTACAAACGATGTGAACTTGTCGGCCATCAGTTATACGTCTGTTCGAAAAACGTTTCGGGTGGTTACGGGCTTAAGCACACACTTTGAGCACGTATGGTCAGTGGAGGTAAAGTTCCACTTATTATAAACCTTAGCACCAAACGGAAATAAGTCGCGACCCGGCCCGTTTACCGCAGTACATTTTGAATAGGAGACTTGGTGGGCCCCAGACAGGTGTGGACCCTGTGAAGGGAAAAATTAGTGAAAGCTGCTGTATTTTGGACAGTGAAAATTGTGCATTTTGGTTGCCAGGATCCTCTGAAACGTCGGCGCATGTGCTTTACGTTTCAAGGCGCAGGAGGCAGAAGACAGTATCATTCACATCCAAGGCAATGGAAAATCTAAATTTCACAAATGGTACAGGGCGTCCCTTTTGTAGTGTGTCCAACACGACAAATGTATCACATACAATAGCTACATCCAACGGCACAACCAGCGGTCGGAGGCGCTGTAGAAAGGACAATCTGTGGGTTAGCCGGCTTGAGCTGAACTCGGTAATGCAGCCGAGGTCGCCGTTGTAGGCTACAGAGTTCCTCATTGAGTAAATGTCTCTGTTTCTCTCACCGTATCCCAAACTGTTACAGGCGGAGAGTGTAAAGTGTCCGGAGAGAGGGCCGTGACACTTCGAAATTAAATGTCGTGGAACTCGGAAATATTTTGCCACTCATATGTGTCTGTTTTGTCCACCCCTGACATCAGCTGACACAGACATCTTCAGCTGTTTGCGTACAAACAGGACCCAGTCGCAGGGCACGTTCACAAATTCCTCGGCTAATTCCGGAAGCATCTCCGCTTCCTGCAACTGTGGCGTCATCTCTCAGGATTATCAGTTTGGTCCAACCTATAGGCTGTATTTTATAAACACCACGTAGGGGCCAACGCATTATGTAGCACAAGTGCGAACTTCTGAAGTGGGAGCGATATTAGTGCACGATTCTCACACTGTACGTGGAAGTACGTAGGAATAGAGTTGTGAGTGCACGATTCTCACACTGTACGTGGAAGTACGTAGGAATAGAGTTGTGAGAAGCACATCTTAAACCTTCGCAGTCTGCAGTCTATGTTAACTGCACTGCAGTTTGCTCACTGCCCTCAGAGGTTTAGAGCTATTTAGGGCAATAGTCGCTGTAGCTTGTGAGGAGCAGCTGCTGGTACATGCAGTTACCACTACAGTTCAGAAGGTTAGCAACTCATATAAGGTAATGTAGAATGTAAAATGAGAATGTGGCAGCCTCTGTTTTGCGTTTGTAGCTAGCATCATGCTGACGATGCGCAAGGTCGTGCACCCCCCCCCCCCCTCCCCCCTCGCTCAAAGCCCAACACCATACGGGCCACGGACTATTCTCAGCCACGCCCATCGTTTGGTGTTTTGCTTTCCGTTTCTTGTAATTAATTATAGCCTGTTGGTTACTGTGACAGTGGCGAGTCAAGGGGCGAAGTGTGGCGATGGCGCGATTGGATTCATCAGGCTCAAGACACGGACAACTGGCTAGCTCTTAACACACTAGTGAAATTTGAGTTGCAATAAAATGCTGTTAATTTTTTGGCTGGGTGAACAACTGTCAGCGTCTGAAGGACTGCTCCGTTATTGCTAAAGCCGCCAGTGAAGTTGGTGTAGTGACAGGGCTGTGGGCTGGAAATGCACCGTTCGAATCCCGGTAGGGACAAGAGCTGTTACCTGCTCCACACCGTCCGAACCGGCTCTGGGGTTCACCCAAAATCCTATTCAGTGGGTTCGGGAGTGAAGTGGCCGGGGCGTGAACCTGACCTTCATTTGCATCTAGTGCCGAAGCTGAGAATGAGTGGAGATGCACCTACACAGATTTTATATGGCTCCAAGGTGTACAGAGGGCAACTGCACCTTCACAATCGTCAGTTATTGCTTTAAAATTTGACTGAAGTGTGCATTAGGTGGCAGCAGGGAGACCACTGGATCAGTGTGGACAGGACAGAACGCCGTGCTGCATGGCAGTCGGACAAGAAGAGTTCCTTGTGACATTGTGTGCCCTCCAGCAAACAGCAGGCACCCTCCAGTGTTGGCCAGTCAGAGGCCTTACTGAACTCAACACAATAACTTCACATTATAACCCAGACTGAACGTGACCCACACACATGCAGACCCACGTGTCAACCAAACTGCCCGATTGCGTCACTCCCACCTTTTGTACTGCCAGTGATTTCATTCTTGTCAAGTAGCGAAACTCGTAAAGCGCTTTTAAGTCGTTTGCTGTATATACAGGCTGATCACGTACTGCGAGTTGTTGTGACTTTCTGGAACATGGCGGCAACGATCGGCTGCTGGCTTCCGTTTTGGGCGTCGTTTGACGTCGGAGTGGCACTGAGAAAGCAAAACCTCAGCACTCAACAGCAGACATGTTGCCAGCGCCACTCTGTCCACCACAATACAAACCTGGACGGACTCGGGATCGAACCCAGGCCTCCGCGGTGAGAGACCGGCGACAAAACGCCTGAACTATGGCAGGGGGTGCAGCTGTTATCGACCTGCAGGAAATGTGTGGCAGTGTGCGATAATGTGCTGAGAAATTGGGCTGTCGGTATGGGCATGAGTTACAGTAGCACTGAACTGAGATTTATAGCCCAGTGGTCATTATATGTACCGCCAGTTTAACATTCAGCAATTCTACGTTCTGACCACACAGTGTATTTGTGTGTTTTGTGTGGATCTGAGAACCAACAGCGATTATTTCCCTAAACAGCATTAACTGACTGGTTTTTATTACAGAGATTTAACCCTTTAAGTGCCAATGGTCACTATATGTACCGCAAATTTGACATTCAGCACTTCCACGTTCTGCCCACACACTGTATTTGTGTTTTGTGTGGATTTGAGAACAAATAGCGATTATTTCCCTATACAACATTAACTGACTGGTTTTTATTACAGATATTTACACTCTAAAGCCCAGTGGTCACTATATGTACCGCCAGTTTAACATTCAGCAATTCTACGTTCTGACCACACAGTGTATTTATGTGTTTTTTGTGGATCTGAGAACAAACAGCGATTATTTTCCTATACAGCATTAACTGACTGGTTTTTATTACAGAGATTTACACTCTAAAGCCCAGTGGTCACTATATGTACCGCCAGTTTAACATTCAGCAATTCTACGTTCTGACCACACAGTGTATTTATGGGTTTTTTGTGGATCTGAGAACAAACAGCGATTATTTCCCTACACAGCATTAACTGACTGGTTTTAATAACTGAGGTCGAGTGTGTTTACTGCGCGGTACAGACTGGATGTTTATATGCAATTCTGGTTAACCTCAAGCCTTTAAGATTACGTTTACCATAAAGTAACAAAGCACACGTTCGGGATTTTACATTTTGTCTTCCGCACTGCCGACTAGCAATCAGAATGTAAAGGGCAGGTCCTGCGACCGACCGGCCAACTCGACACAGATTTTCTTGGTTTACCTGTGTCTTGCAGTAATGCTGAAATGGTGCCCAAGATTCCCAACAGTCACTGTGTGCTCATCATGCAGCACAGGCGATTTAAATTTAATAACTTAATCCCCTTGCTTTAAAGTAAAGTTAAGTGACTTATGTTTATGAATTATACGCGTATTATTAATTATAAAATAAAATTCCTCGGCTCTCACTTCAACTGCCACAATTTTAACGTTGTCTTTTTCTAAACACTTCCGTTTTTTGTACTACTACTACCAGGAGGACGAGCGGGCGAAGCCCGGGAACATTCTAATAAACTGATGTACTCCCCCCTCCCCTTGTGTTAGGACTTTCATCTTAGTCTCTAAAGTGTATTGGTTCTAAGTATTACAAACCAGCTGCTCTGATAGGTTGGAGACATTCTGTATTCAGAGCCACGAGACGCTCGATGGGACATGTAAAAGCTTTTGGCCGTCTGTTTGCTGACACTCTGCTGGCAGGATTCAATAACAGACGGTCTTCAGGCTGAGATGGAAATGGAGAGCTTGAAGGCGGTTGGTACCATGGATCAGGCGGTTGGTCGCCGAACTTTCATTGCGAAGGCTTGGGTTCGATCCCAGACCAGTCCATTCGAGGGTTGTGGTGGACATAGTGGCACCGGAACAGGTTTTTGTCCGAGTTCTTCGGCTTTATCGTCAGCACCGTTGCACCTCAGTTCCATTTTAACTCATTCATCACCGATACTTTATGGACTGAGCAACTGCTGGCGGGGTTAAATGAGCACTCGCCCCGCCAGTTGCCCAGTGCTGGTGCAGAATATCGTCATGGCCTGTCATCTGGTCACTAAACTCTCCGTCTTTTGTGGAACCCTCAGTTCATTACCTTGTTCACAAAAGCGCTATCTTGAGCCACTTGACAGTCCGTAATCACAAAGGCAATTTACTTATAAAAGCAGTTTTCTATTATCTTCCCATCTATTTCTTGCTCTACAAGTAGTCTCTTTCCTCCAGCCTTTCTCATATTTTCCACACACTTCGCCTCTCTCCAGCACACACAGTGCGGTCTCTGTGTCTGCACAACGTCTGTTGTGGCAACACTGCTGCAGGAGGGCCAGGCCTGAGACGTAGCGATTATTGTAGTTTAGGCTACATGACATATTTAAACTTCTAAAGCCCAGTGGTCACTATATGTACCGCCAGTTTAACATTCAGCAATTGTACGTTCTGCCTTACAGGGTATGTGTTTTGTGTGGGTCTGAGAACAAACAGCGATTATTTCCCTATACAGCTTAACTGGCCGGTTTTTGTAATAGAGATTTAACCCTCTAAAGCACAGTGGTCACTATATGTACCGCCAGTTTAACATTCAGCAATTCTACGTTCTGCCCACACCGTGTATACAGTGTTTTGTGTGTGTCTGAGAACAAACAGCGACTATTTCCCTATACAGCATTAAAAAGGTAAATGTAAAGTGCACCCTTGTACAGGCACTGAGGCTCTTTACAGGCCGTACGGCCCATAGGGGGAGTAGAGGTATAGCTGTACTCTTTCTTGAGCACGGCACTAGAAGGGGGCGAGGGATCAGCGTCACGCCCTGGCCGATCTTTACCCCCGGGGAAGACCCGGTACTTATTGTACAGGAGGCTGGGTGGGCCCCAGAGCCCGTCCGGACAGGTGGGGAAAATCTCGCCCCCACCGGGATTTGATCCCCGGACCGTCCAGCCCGTAGCCAGTCGCTTTAACGACGACGCTACCCGGCCTACTATACAGCATTAACTGACTGGTTTTTATAACCGAGATTTAACCCTCTAAAGTCCGGTGGTTACTATATGTACCACCAGTTTAACATTCAGCAATTCTACGTTCTGCCCACACAGTGTATTTGTGTGTTTTGTGTGGATCTGAGAACAAACAGCGATTATTTCCCTATAAAGCATCAACTGACTGGTTTTTATAACCGAGATTTAACCATCTAAAGTCAGGTGGTTACTATATGTACCACCAGTTTAACATTCAGCAATTCTACGTTCTGCCCACATATTGTATTTTTTTTTTTTTGTGGATCTGAGAACAAACAGCGATTATTTCCCTATACAGCATCAACTGACTGGTTTTTATAACCGAGATTTAACCCTCTAAAGTCCGGTGGTCACTATATGTACCGCCAGTTTAACATTCAG
>Ga0123355_10007623_pt1 | contig 16250 bp, 11 predicted proteins | sample TergutEmb28metaG_3_FD_89872 | JGI IMG/M metagenome (GOLD analysis project Ga0123355, IMG submission 89872) | Embiratermes neotenicus P1 segment gut microbial communities from Petit-Saut dam, French Guiana - Emb289 P1 | ecosystem: Host-associated > Arthropoda: Insects > Digestive system > Gut ...
TATTATAAGGTTCTGAAGTCATCCATCAGAAAGACCAAATTTAGGTACAATAGTGACTGGAATTTTGGACATTAACTATAATCTCAGGTTGAAAAACCCCACAGCATTTCGGAGGCTAGATCTGCCTTCATCTTCAGGTGGAAAGAGAAAAAGAGGAGAACCAGGGATACTAACTATGCTACCCTGGGTCCTAGGGTGTCATATAGTGATAAAAAAAGCCCTGTATCAATAATTGTAAATTAAACACCTCATAAATGTGTAACAATTTAATTTAATAATATTATAGGAGCAATTAATGACTTCAATATAAAAATGGTTATTTTGTTTGTTTAATGAGGCATTAATCTACACTGTACTGAGCGTTGTACAGGAGAAGTTCCATTGTATATTACCTTAAAGATGCCAGAGAATGCAGATGCCAGTACAACAAAAGTGCTTTTAGTGCCTTATCAACATTTAGTACACAACTTAAGCACTTCACAACAACAGGAGTGAATGGTGTTTCCAGTCACACATCACGCCCCATCTTAATCGCATATTAAAACTCAAAATACACATGAAAAAAAATTACCTTTCACTGATATTCTCATATTACTGTTAAGCTATGTCATGGTTTGAGAACTGTGCTCTTCTGGGTTATTACACAGCAAGTAGTTGTGTGTAATAACCCAGAAGAGCGCAGTTCTCATCTACTTTGTGGCAGAAGCCTGAAAACACGCATATGTCACGATCTGTATCTTGAGCTTAATATTCGGAGGGTCTGGATTTGATCCCTGGTATAAAGACTGTCTGTTCTTATGAAGGTTTCATGCACGGTTCTTAGTAACAAACTAACTCTTCTTTATGGTGTATTTTACATCTCTATGACTACCTTACAGTACTGTCGGCAGAAAACTGGAAAATGATTAATTTGAAACACTTTGGAGGGGAAGAGGTCACGGTGGCATTTGCCTGGATGCAGCGAGATAAAATGCAAAGAGCACAATCAGTACACCCGGTGTACTGGCTGGAATTCCAACCACACACATCTCAAATAGAAATCAACAGTGTTACTGCTATACCAATCTGACTGGTTAACTGACTGCCTGACTAAACTCACTGGGGTGCATGAGAAGCTACTGGTAACCAATAACAGTAAGGTCCTCATTAAAGCATTACTACATGCCCCTCCATACAGTGATACAAGCAAAAATTGCAAACATCACTGTCATGGACAGCCACAATACAAGAATACTGTGAACCTTATCATTACAAGGGACATATAACAGCCGAAGTGAAGTCCTTTGCCAAAATGGCTTCCAACTTCCCTTGACGTCTGCAGTGTGTTTGAAAACATCATTAGACACCACACAGGTAGGAGGAATATTTTCTCTCCATATACTACAAAGGTGTAGTAATATTTTGTTTTTACTTTATGGTCTGCATATATTCAATACGATCTTTGATTGTAAAATGTACTTACAACTATCATCTTCTTCTAGGAACACATGAGTCACAGAAATACCACTTGCACTTCCCAGAACCTAGTGAAGAACAAAACAGCACACTGTGCATAACTCTACAGGTGTCAGTCTCCACAGATCATACACAGCACATAAGCCCAGGAAACATGTGAAATACGCTCATGCACATGCATATGAGGCCTGGTCGTAAGGTATCTGGACTGTATTCAGTAGATGTTTTGCACTATTAAAATGTGCCACAATTCCAACTGTAAACCAGCATTTTTATTTATAATTACTAAGATGTCTATGTTATGCAGTTCACCATAAACAATCACGAAAATGACAGTCTAGTGCATGGAAAATTCATCACGACAATGGATCGACACACTTGGCCCAACTTCTGAATCAACTTTTAGCCAAACGCCACATGTCACAGATGCATCAATCATCATACTCACCAGGTATGGCCCCATGTGACTTTTTCCTCTTCCCTCAAATTTAGAACACCTTGACAGGTAAATGATTTGATGATGTGGAAATAAAAGAACTTAATGTGACACAGATGAGAGGTGCTTTAAGCAGTGGAAGAGCCACTACCATATGTGTGTCCAAGCAGCTGTGCCCTATGTTGAATGGGATTAGTTCATCATTAAGGTACGTTCAGTATCGTTAGTTTCACAGCATCAGCCTAGATGCTTTTCGATCAGGCCTTGTATAAACCAGCGTTTCTGAACTGCCGGGCCGTGGCCCGGTACCGGGCTCTGGCATCAATTATACCAGGCTGCAAGAAGTTCTCCTGGAATTTGTCATTTTTAGCTTTCTAAGCAATTTTTGTGAATAAATGTTTTATAGTGGAAATATTCTGAGGAGAAAAATATTCATGAGTGTGTCGAAAAACTCAGACCCAGATGCTGGCCTGAGGAAACTACAATATGCTACAAGATTTCATTAGCACAGTGATTGATAACCAATTTAAATGTAATTTTATATTTGTCAGCATGCCACACCATATACATAAGTGTACTAATACTCTTTATGATTATGTCATAATTAATTATTAATACTTATGTTAGTTTAATGTATGAACTTAACAAAAATGGAAAGGTATTTACCAGTAAATTTGTTGGGACCAGGCCCTCATCTTATTAAAAAAGAATTTATCGGGCCGCAGTCTCACAAAGGTTGAGACACACTGGTATAAACCTTCTATTCATAAATTAAACATTACGTCTGCCTGTGGAGCATGTGGCTTCCATCGTCAGGCAGATTCAACGCTCAAGATAGAGAGAGCAGTTTTTCCCATAGCAGTGAACATATGACTACATGGTATCACAACCCAGAAGACCAAAATCTGAACACTCACAGCTGTGAAATTTTCACGTATTAAACCGAGAAAAATTCATCACCATCTTCACATAGTTACATCCAGACTCTAGTCTCAGCAAACTGAAGTCAAAGAGTTCTAAAGTTTTTACACTGGTGTGGTTGAGAATTCTGTTTTTCTGAGCTGTGACAGTTCATCCAAATGTTTCAAATGCATTATGTTCGTTCAAAACATCAGGCATTAATTATCTAGTGACATAGCATTGTGCCCCAGAATACAATCCTTAAACTGAAGTAAGTATATCTTAACGCCTTGGTTCTCAAACACCCATTTCACCCCTCTGTGAGCACATTTTATATTTAAAATCAGAGGTTATCTCCGAAATCCTTAATAAGCTACCATATGTTACAACTTCAAGCTTACTGCTGGTAGCAGCATGATGCTTGCAACATCTGGCACATGCTCAGCACATCTGGCAAAGAACTGTCAGTAAATTTGAAGTGACAAACTCTTTGTCAGGGGGCACTTTACAGGTATATCCATGTATCACTTGTAAAGTGTGAATATATCCACCCCTCTATGTTTATGCCTAAAAAATTGCATGTCTCCTTGGGATTTTCCATAAGAATGTTATATGCGTTTCATATTTTCAGCTAAAATGAAACAAGGAGCAGCCAAATTCAACTCACAGCCAGGAGGCACTGCAAAGCTGCATGGAGTACTTCAACATATTGGTAATCCAGAAAACAGCCTGTCACACGTTCAGGCCTAGGTGGGCGGGCTGGGTCTGGATCTGCCTCTAATGTAAGGTTAGTTGGGTACGTTGGTTTGCAGCCTGCTCCATTCACTTCCCACCAGCTTACACTCCCCGTTCCAAGGTTCAGTATGTCACTATCCTGAGAAAAGTGAAATATTTTCATTTGCAAATAGTAGTTCAATATGAAGGAAGATGTGGAACAAGTTCATTTAAAGTACAAGTTTTCAATGAATAGTATAGTGAAACTTGATGGTTTGTACCATTGAAGAGCAAATTCAATTTCAGAAACACAGGTGTAAATGCACAACAAATGCAACATCAGTACTCCTCTACAATGATGATGGTTTTGGGGGGGGGGGCATGTTCTTCAGAAATGCTGGCTTGGTACCAGTCTAAATTACATGGCTCTACATTCTACAAGATATCTGTATCGTGATAATGGTACAAACTGGACAACTGAGGAATCAATGTTTCATTCCCAGGAGGGGTAAGACACCTTTGTTTTCTCCGTATGTCTTCGTGACATGGCATTTAATCATGCATACGAACAACTTTGCTAGCTATGGCTATTGTCACGAAAGGAATCCACTGCTTCAATCACGGAGTTCAAAACGGGGAGAGCATAAACTCAGACTTACTTTGTCTAATACGCCAATGCTGAGGTAGAAGCATATCACAAAGACATTCCAGCCCAGCCACAAGATGCACCACACTGTGTACTGAAAACAAAACACAAAAATGAAGACTGAACAAAACTTTGTGTGCATCTGATGTTACACGTTATGCCCATTTCACCCTCTTTTCTCTTACTTGCCTTAACAGCAAGAAAGTCATGAACAAGTGTTGAAAGTTTCAAGTCTGCTAGCCACACAAATATTCTGTTCACCAGTTAGTAGCAGGGCAGAATTTTCTGCACTGTGTGCCTGTCGTCTCACATTACATAATGAACGTCTTCCTGTCATGTTGTTTATGTTAGGTGCATGTGGGCCAGGTATAAGACTCTTGGGAAAAAAACTAAATTTGTATGAGAGATTAATTTGTTATAACTTGCTGATCACATTCTGTGGTTCACCTTTTCCTTTGTGCCACAATTAACTGTGTGACAAACTGGTCACCAGCCAAACTATTTTTATCACCACTGGCAGACAAGCCACTGTATTTTTCAACTCCTGGTCATGGACAAAGTTTAAAAATTGGGGAAAGAATTAATATTACATACCGTAATTATATACTTGGGACGATACTGAAATGTGCCAAAGAAACCAAATATAACGAATATTATGTGGAAGAAGTTGGCAAGGATGGGAGCCCACATATAGCCTAGAAAATCAAACACCTGGCGCTCCACTGTCGACACCTGAAACAAGGAACATACATGTAAACTTTAGGATTTGAATGACTGCTTCATCATTCTAAGGAATGTAAGCGTTATGTGCAGAAGTGTGTAGAGAGACACAGTTATACAGCAATAATCAAACTTTTTTTTACCTGGTGCAGCATAAATGATTATTTCAACCCCCATTCTATAAAAAATTACCACATTCACATTCCAAATTATACACAGTCTCTTCCCAACAGTAATAATGCTAACATCAATAATAACTGCTACAAAAATTTCAGGTATAACTGTGAGATGGTATTTGATGAAATTCTGATATAAACTGATTTGGATACATACCAGACAGATAAGATAAGTAAACAAAGTGAATAACACATAATCTACTACATACCAGTATAGAATGTAGTTGTCGATGTATATGCCTAATATACTACCATACATCTTGTGAAAAAAACAATGAGAATCCTCCTGGGAAAATGAGGAAATAAAGTACCGATCTGCAAGGATTAAAATGATATAAATGGCAATTCCTCAGTCTTGACATAATTTGATATTTCACGAAGTGTCAGGAAATATGTTGCTCTGTAATTTTATCTCACATAAGTACCAGCTAATAGTTGCCCTGATAGTAAATAAGTTCTACTTTGTTAACACGTCAGTTTCACAAAAATTATCGTGGGCAATTTTTTTTTTATCTTAAGGGCAATTCTGGATTTGTATTCCTGTATTTGGACAGACTGATTGATGTACGTCTGATCCAGACTGTCTCTCTCTTGTGCAATTAGCTGCGTAAACGAAGACGAAATTCTATTTACCGAAACACAAATACCATTTAAATCCCATTATCAGGTAACGATTTTCGGTTGCTTCAAATCTCACTGTACTCCTCGGTTAACGGCTCATTACGGGGATCAAAACCATATTTTGTACTTTCACAATACAATCTCGTCATAAAGTAAGGAATGAAAGATGATTTACATAAAACGATTTGCTACCAAAACACCCTACATATCACTGCCAAGAACATGTATCTCATCAGAAGTGATCTTCATAACACTATACAGTTTCATGAATTTCAACACGACAATGCAAAGAAAATATCGTATCAAGAACTCACTAGTTGCAATGTGCACACTGTCAACAGAAAATGTCGCCGCGTACAAATTCCCATGTCATTTGGCCCAAGTTTTCGCCCCGCACTTCTTCGAAACACAACTTTTCAGTCGTACATTGCGAACTCGCATGGAATGATGCCAACTCACAGTTAAAACAAGGCATATATCCTTACACGGTACGTAAACACTGGATACCACATCTACAACAATAACACTTGTTCTCAAACCACACGAAATTCGGAATCATTGTTGCCAACATTGACATGTATGTGTTGGTGTCGAAAATACACTGTTCATGTTTAGATATCCGTGTGCAGTAATTATAATTCAATCAATTTTCTTTACTATGTTCATACAATACATTTGACGATTTATAACAGTGTAAATATTTCATTCGAGGAGGTTATCTCTTGTTTTTTGGGACGATGGCTAAGCTGCGATACGAGAGCAATGGCAAATTGCGCAGGCGTAAAGGATAACAAGTAGATAAAGAGTAGAATGTGTTTCGTTGATTCGTACCACTGTATCATCTGTGCTTTAACAACGTATAGTAATGGTGTATAATAGAAATTCAAATCAGAACCGTTATCATATCTAATTTTCCTTAGAAACATTTTCCAATTTCATCTGTCTTGTTTGGAATATTTCATTTTATTGCTTCCGGTTAGAGACAGAAGTAAATGATGGTTTTATTTATGTGAGACAAAGCTTTAAAGCGAACTCACTATCTTATTTATTGTGAAGTGTGACACATCATTGTGTAACGAACGATACGGCAGTAATGAAATGGAAGTGGACACGGTGTAAGGTCCGCGATAGATCGCTGGTAGATAGAAGCGTTTATGGGTTGGTTTAGCCAGGTAGGTACCGGCCGCATGGTGCATAAGGCTGAGTACGACAGGCTAAATGACGAAGTAAAGCGAGTGCAAGGAAATTACTTTATATTTTTAGAGGAAGAACCTCGTTTTGTCAGCCTTAATCCGGTGAAAAATGTCAGGTGATGTTCAGCCGAGGAAACGGAAGGACAAAAGACGGAAAAAAGGTGAGATACAGGAATAATGTAGTAATTGTGACATGGGATTTCCTAAAATTATGGTTAGGCGGGATGTTTGTATTTCCTGTTGACACGTTGATTCGGTATACCAGTTGTTACTTGTTGATATTTCCATATTTGCGAGTTGTGCTGCATGCAGGAACAACACGCAATACATTTTTTAAAGAAATTCCCTTAATTGAGGTTTGCGTTGTCAGTATCAGTAGAGTTGGGAATGAAAGGATTGGCGACCGTAAGAGCAGACTATGCAACAATCGTTTCCCATGTTCTAATTTAGTACAAGTACTAAGATCAGGTGACAGCAAATGATGTAAATGAGTAGCTGAAACTGATGTTGGTTTGTTTGCATACTTTTCCATCCTACAGTTATCTTCCTTTGATCAAACTGTTCTAATTATCTGGTTTGTTTGCACATTTTTATGGAACATTCAGCACATACATAGTGGTTTGTAAATGTGCAGTGCATTTTCTGAACCATAAAAGAACCATGCATTATTGAATGTGGTGCATAAGAAATTTGTAGGGGCAGGTATCAGCAGTTAAAAAATGAACAGGCTTGTCATTAACCCATTTTGCATATGTATTTGGGGGTGTCATGGCAATGTCGGTCAAGATTAACATACTACAGTTTAAGACAACTTGTTCATTTTTTACCCATATACCTGGAAATTGTTAGTGCAAGAAATAAAGATAGTGACTGTTGAGTTGGTATCAGTATTTGACAGGCACAGCACATTTTGAATTTGCTGTGTTTCATTTTGAAATTGTATTATTGTAATAGCTTATCATAAGTGCTAAATGCCAGGGCACAGACAATAATCTGGTCTCCAGTTATAGGCTAGTATGAGCTCAGAAATTGTAAATAATATCTAAGACTACGGTGTGAAGTTTTATTTTATGTAGCCTACTGAAGTATGCCATTGGACAGTTCCAGCCACCTCCCTCCCAAACTTCTTTTCTCAGGTCTATTTTAGTGTTATTCTTGTCATTTTGTTCTTTGACTTGTAGCTGTATATGATTTTTAAGCTGTCATGACAACTGAATGCAGTGAATTCCTCTCAGGTGATTAGCTGTATCAATATGGTATGATTTTCAAACATCTCAGAGGTTGTGTGTGTCTTTGTTGTGAGGGATTGATATGTGACATAAGTTGTTGCTTGTTGAGACATAAACAGTTCTGAGATGCTGAAAGTAATTAATTATTTAGACAGAGGTTAGCTGAGAATGCATTATTGCTTTCAGGTTGTCTTCATCCCAAAATTTAGCAGGCATCTTCTGTCTTCCTCATCTGAACTACATGCAACCCATTATAACTCTCTTGATTTCGCTGTGCTAGCAACATTGCATGTCCTGTGTAAATTATGAAGATCTGTCACACCCTGAAGTGTTAATACTCCTCTCCTTACACGTGTATGCCTTGACATGTTTACGTAGTTTCTTCTATCAGATTGAGGGTCTACATTTTGTATATTGCATTGAATAAAGTAGATACAAACTTTGCTATGGGCTGGGTGGTCTGGGGATTGAATCCCAGTGGTGCCAAGATTTTCCGCATCCATCCAGACCGCTCCTGGTGCCCACCCAGCGTACTGTGCAGTGGGCAGTGGGTCTCGACCCTGGGGGTAAAGCGGCTCTACATGGCCTTTACCACCCACCTCTACCCAGCACCAAGCTTAAAGAAAGAGTAGAGCTAACTATAACTTTACTCCCCCTCAGGGTCTTTGTGGTCTGCTCTAGGGTGAACTTGACTTTTACTTTATAGACCTTTGACTTCTAAAATATTAGAAGTAATATACTTTGTTGTTCAAGGTTATGGGTGTCAAATACTGTATTTGTAATAACCCATATTATGTGTTAACATTTTTAAGAAGTGCATATTTAAAGAATTTGGGAACTGCCTTGTTTCATGTGCTTTTTTTTGGAATATTTTAAATGCAAACAGTATATGTAGGCCTCAAAAAACAGTTATGTATTTGCCTAAGGCATTTTGGTGTTTGTCCATCAGTGCATGTGTTTTACAAATACAGTTTACAGACCCAACTAGCTTCTGTTGTACATGTATCAACATAAGTTTTGTTGACTTATATATTTCAGTCCATATTTTGTGATTTCACTACCATTCCCCTTATTGGCTTCATGTCAGTATCAATGTGATTTCTCTGCCACATTATACTGCAGGTACCCATTTGTTGTACTGTTAGATTATAACAGAGCCGTCAATACAAGGGAGTGTACGTACAGTATCTCCAAGCTCTAATCCATTGAAGTTATTCTTTATGACTGATGATGCATTCAGATCTGAGAAGGTGTCTTCAATAACGTGAGTGGGCCGGATTTTGCATGATTAGCATGCCAACAGGAAGTGACAATATGGATCAGATAAAATAATATCTTTATACAAATAAACAGAACGCTCTTATATGATTGAAACACATAAAATATATGACCTGTACAGTACAAAAAACTGGGAAGGTTGTAGCAGAACAGCTAAAGGGATACAATGGAGATTCACCAGTATACAAATCATAATCATCTGTATGCATTCCTTGAAGGCATGTAGGTGGGAAGTAGAAGTAAAGCTACACTAATTCTTAACCTTAGCACTAAAAGGAGGTGAACGGTCGTCTTCAAGCCCAGGCTGCTTTACTGCTGAGGAGAGGAACCTTGGTACCTGATGATTAGGGTGGGTGGGTGCCGGAGCTGTTCTGGATGTTTGGTAGAAGAGTACATAACTTGAGTTAAAAAGAAGTGACTGCCAAAGGGCAAACATATAATCTGTGTTGTTATCTAATGCAATAAGAAGGGTGGCTGCAGGTTTGGGTGTGGTGGACATATGAGATTAATATACACTGTGTATCCAGTGATTACTTATATGATGAAAACCAGGCTACTAATGCAAGATGGTATAGTGGTTATGATTTGTGACATTGCAGATACAGTGACAAGAAAAATTCAGGTTATGAGATTAGATTATGTATTGTGCGTGGTGATTATAAATTACTTACACTCTTGTTAAAAATACGCCGTCAGTGAACTGTGTACAGTATGAAATCTCTACAGCAGAAAGATGTCTGAGGGTTTCAGTTGTGGCTGGTAGCTATGTGCAGATAAAGGCTATCAAATCACAATGCTTCTAATGTGCATAATATATTACCTACAGAATTCACTCATTATGTGTTTCAGCCCATGGAAGGGGCTATCATCAGAGACAGTACAAAAATATATAGTTCGGAAGGCAAATGTTTTTCCCACTTGTAAGATGAGGTCTCTTTCATTTTAACATTGCCTTCCTTTGTATACATTTGTGTGTTGTCTCATCTGGGGACAGCCCCTTCTATGGGCTGAAACATGTAGTGAGTGAATTTTGTAGGTAATATCTTACTTACAGTAAATAAAAGTGTTGTGTTTTTGACTGACTTTATCTGCACATATCCAGTTGATCAATGCAACAGACTGACCTCTCCACATATAGTAGCTTACGGTATTTCAGTGTGATCCACATTGATGATTTTGTACGTGTGTAAACAGTAATTGGTTTTGTTTGAAGCATTGTATGTCTAGATGTAATTCTGTTGGATTTTTTTGGGGGGGGTGGGGGTGGGGGATATGTACAGTGCCTTCTCTCCCATCCCCTCCTGCAATGCTTGTAAATATGTACACATTCAAAATTGGCACTCAAGGTGATTGTGAATCAGTTGACAGGCAAACATCATCCTGTATTTGGAATGAGATTAACATGTCTGTGTGTATATAAATACTAGTGAGGCTCTCCTTGAAATTCAGCACGTGACATTCAGTATTTGACACTACTTTGTATTCTGCTATTTCATTACTGTGCATAGCTTACATTTCTTAGAACACGTTTTTAGAGAGGTAAAGTCTATTTTTAAAAACCTGCATTACCATGAGTACTTAATTAATTGTACTGGATATCTAGATAGTCTGAATTGATCAGGTAGTTTTAATTAAGACAGTTTTAAAGTATTTTTTATTACCTGTTGGACATACTGATAATGCCACTGCTGTGTGGCTGATATAAATATTAGTGGAAATAGCAGTTTAACGTTAGTCATCCCGATGTGTTTATCTACATGTATAAAGTATAACATACTAAATGTAATAAATGTAATAAAACTGTTGTGTTTTGAGTGATACGTTATACTTTATATGTATGGAAATAACAGTGATGACTCCATATAGGGTGAAGTGTGTATGTAAGAACACCTTATGTGGATAGTTGATAATAAAAGTAGTAGATAGTATTTGATTTTACCAGCTGTCATTCATATTAATAGATATATTTTATGTGGAACTTCAAACAAGAAATAAAATGTTTTTGGTAAAAGAACTGAAACATATGGCCACAGGCTGTTGCATGGTCCGGCCTGTTGGTGTGGGATTTGTGGCAAACATTGTGGCTCTGAGACATTTTTTTCTCTGAGTACGCCTTGTTTCCCCTGCAGTGTCTGTACCTCAGTGCTCTGTGATTGTTCATTTATCCATAACTATTGCCAGATAATTTCAGCAACTGACAGCATCTTCAAATAACGCATCTACTCACCAGCCTACATGGTGTCATAATGCAGCAGCCCATTCAGTGTTCAGCAGCATGAAAATTTCAGACCTTATGTTTTAGAGTCTAGTTTACAAAGTTCAGTGGGAACAAGAGACCCCAACAAGTTTTTCACAGTTTCTTTAATACTTTTTCAGGGAATTTTATCATTGCTAATACTTTTCTACCATTCTGTTGTTGTATTTTGAAATAATTTTTGTAAATACAATTTTTTTTTGTGAAATTGCACTAATGCACATTGATTACACTGTTTTTTTTTAAATTTGTAAGTACACATGTAAATTTTTTTTTTTTTTTTACCATTTGCTATACACAAATTTTGTCCAGTGAGAAAGGAAATTATTTTTCAGAGCATTCTGTTGCTAATATTGTTCTGTATTCAGGTCTGGTATTTTTATATAATTTCTGAAACAAAAATTTTCTTGATAGAAATAGGTTGTTTTATTTTTTCTAGATTAGCAATTGGAAACATTTCATAGAAGTAAATTTTGTAAATCTTTCCCTTTTCCAACAGTAGACGTTGAATGGCAGAAGATAGTACAGTCAGTTTAAAAATAGTGTGGCAATGTGGAGGGTTGACACATTACACAAGTCACTTTATAAAAGCAAATTGTCAGAATTATGGCTGGTGCACAACCCAGAAACTCATGTAGAAGTCTCTTTAAACAAGTAGAGATTCTGCCTGTTCCATTCCAGAATATACTTTCATTAATGAACGTCATCATAAAAAATCAGCAACTTTATCAAACATTCATCTATACACAAAATTAATACAGGAATAAACATCATCTCATTCTGTGCTGGCATAAAAATTTTCAACAGTTTACCACCTAGTGTCACAATTGTCAAGTATGACAAGGCAAAATTTACAGCAGTCTTAAGAAAATACCAACATACACACTGATTTTACTCTGTAGATGAATTTTTGATGTGTAAAGATGATTTATAATATTGTTTTTATTAAATTCTTGAAGTATTTTACACTCTAAATTTGTATATTTTGTGTATTTATGACTTGTTCCACATCCGTCTGTCTTTATGACACACTTATGGGTTCATGGAATGTATGTATGTATGTGTGTGTATGTATGTATGTAATGTAAGTATGTGTCAAATGGGTCTTTCTCCTGAAACTGAAAGGCTTTGGGGTGGTGTTGGATTTTTAATATGTTGAGTGTATCTTGGCATAATTTTTCAAGCTCTGAGTGTGTGTATTAATAGTATTGGTCCGGATATCTGGGTCAGACAGTTTTAGGGACACTTACTTGGAGTGATAATTGTATAGAGGCAGTATTGAGTTATTAACCTGTTTTGGATGGCATGAGTTAAAGGAGACCAGACAGCCTAGCCCTTGGTAATCTAGGGTGCAATATGTAGGTACAGGAGAGGAGAGGAGAGGAGAGAGCTATTAATACCGCATAGCTGAGTTGGATCTTCCACTGCTAGTTGTCATTAGCTGCTGTTTACTACTGCCAGGTAGGGGAGGGGGGCCTATTTAAAGCAGGAAAGTGGCAGGGGGGGTGGGTGTAAATTCTCAGGGTCATCAAAACTCTGTAAAATGATGTATTATGTATGATTTATTATACCATGCTTAAAGCTGTGTGTACAGAATGGCCTAGTGTTATATTTGGAACTCATGTATTTGTGTTACAAGTTCAAAAAGCTGACCTCCCCAGCTCTGTGCTGTGAGGTGAAAGAATGCTTCCGACAATTTATTGGATTTGTTCTCACCCCTTGTAAGCCTGAAAACCATGAAGACAGTTTGTATCTCACAGAAAACACACTGCTTCTCCATTATGTAGACAAGTTGGCTAATGCAGTTGGGGCAAACAGTTGCTGTTTATTGCAAGAATTATACTAAACATACGAATATACTTGTGAAAAAATGCAGTGTCCTTTAATGTTAGTGATGTGTGCACACACACACACACATATATATATATATATATATATATGTATGTGTATATATATATGTTACGCTCAAAGATCGAAAATGCTCATTGAGCGAAAAAAAAGACCACAATGTTGTGGCGTTAGAGAAACAGCTACAATGCGAAATTGCATGTTGTGGCTGTTTTTAAACAACCACAACGCGTTGTGGCATGAGAGAAACAGCCACAACACGAAATGTCTTTTAAATGAACTGTTTATAACTTTAGTAATTTATTGATAAAAATACATGTAACGTAGACATAATGAAGAACAATGGCGAAGCTCATTTATTTTTGCTGGAGCTGTTAGAATGACACTTAGAATTACACTTCATATTTTTTGAACGACATTAGCACTTTTATCAACGCTGTACCTCTTACAATGACAGCTTACAAATCCCTGCTTACTTCCAGACGTTATCATTGAGGCTGACCAAAGAGGTAGTGAACTTAAGGGCACATCATGTGTCTCGATGAAGTTGTTGTTGGCAGTTGTGAATTCATCGCGAACATACAGCCACTGAAGTAGGCCTTCCTTCATGCCCAAGAGATAAAGCCCAGAAGAGTTGACATCAGCGACGACTGCTAGGACATTTCTGGGGGCTAGACGTCCTCGATCAAGGTCAGGCACCCTGACCACAACATTTGTCCCAATATCAACTGCTGGAAATCTTGAGTTGGAGAGAGAGAAACCATTTTTTGAGGTTGTTGTTCCTGACCAGATTTGCACCTTTTTGCTCAGTGATGATTCGATTCATCCTTACACAGAGGTTGCAAGTGACTTTCAGTTCAAAACCCTCTCTGTCTTCACTGTAACTTTTCCAAATAGCATGAACAAACTGGTCACACAACGAATACCTGTGAGCGCCTGATGATGCCTTCTCAGAAATCACACAGTAAACTTTTTTGTTGTCTTTCTTCTCTACCGTTTCTTCTGAAGTGTCATTGGTTTGATTTTCATCTTCATCTTTTCTATCCTGTTGGTTGGCCCCTTCCTTGTCTTGACCATTATTCATTCCTGCATTAAAGAGCTGTTCCAGTTCTTCTTCAGTTTCTGTTGAACAATACATGTCTTCAGTGAGCAGAGAATCCCCAAGTCTGATCCTCTGCACTGTTCCAAACAGCCTCAGAAGGGCTTGTCTTGATGCCTGAATGCAGAGCTCAGTGTTTCTTGCTTTGGATAAACTGTAGTCCTTCAGACCAGGTTTTCGTGTTGTTGTCGGACATCCAAGCAACCAGCATGTCTCGAACATCTTGATTGGATCTTTCAACTGATCCTTGACTTTCAGAAGGTCTCGGCTTTCCATGCACGAGCCCTGGACACAAGTTTTATATTATTTTGTTCGCAAATTCGCGGCCATTGTCACTCTACAGTATGAATGGGGCACCGAACATACACAAGATGTCCATTAGTTGATAGGCCACTTCCTCGGCGGTTTGTGGTATTTTCATGAAGTCCGAACTCATTGTGGTCATTTCCTTTAACGGCCACAACACGACTTTCGCATCATGGCGTATCTTCACATGCCACAACGCATTGTGGTTGTTTGAAAACAGCCACAACACGAAATTTCACGTTGTATCTGTTTCTCTAATGCCACAATGTGTTGTGGTTGTTTTTTCTGCTCAATGAGCGTTTTCTATCTTTGAGCTTAACATATATATATATATATATATATATATATACCGCTGTGTTGGGAAGGGTTACAAGTTTTTAAATTCAAAGTAATAACACCAGCGTACTTGTCCGCATACTGTGTTGAGAAAGAAATTAAGTATTTCTCCATGATCAGAAATACAGCATTGTTTTCGTCACAAAACCAAATCGGTTTATTTCATTTTATCTTTACACAGTCTGTTTCGGTTCTCTTTCTGTACTAGACCTTTTTCTGTGTCTGGGTCTCCCAGTTAAACTATTTCCATGAAGTTTTGTGACAGACATGTCGTAAATATTCGTTTTTATTCATGTGTGTTAATGTGCCAGTCCCACCTGAACCTTACTAACGTTATCACCTTCACAGTGTTAGGTGACAAGTATGAGTTAAATTACTGTTCTGAGTGTGTGGGTGTGTGTATGTGAGAGAGAGAGAGAGAGAGAGAGAGAGAGAGAGATTTATAATAAAGTGCAGTTAGCAGAAAGTTGCTGTCAAGTGGATGGCACTTCTGCTTCATATTTTGAAGGTCTTAGGTTCAGACTTGGGTTTGTCATGGTTTTTTCCCTCAGTTTTTCTCAGTCCCTCCAAATAAATTAGGCTGTTGCCCTTCCCCCTCCACATCCTTTCCAATTCATCATGCACTGCTCTTCAGCCCAGGATAATGACAGTAATGTTACATAAGCCATAAATAAAAATTTGCACAGTTAGGGGACACTAACACTTTTTTTGGGTTCAGGATATATTGTAATTCTCAGAATGTTGTGACCAAATATCATGATCAAGTGTATACCACTTATAGTTGATATTATGAGGTAGAGCAGAAACGGAATCTGATGGCACACGGAAACGCACGGGTGGAGAAGGGAAGGGGAAAAAGGTGAATGGAGGGGGTAGCCAGCAGTCGTGCACTGTATCGGACACGGTCTATCCAGCATTACTACCGCTGATCCACACACCTCGGCTGCCAGCAGCCGACTGAACTGACACCCCCGCCGATATAAATGGACTCGTCCGTTTCGCTGGAAAACCAAATCTAGTTTCTGCGCGTGTGCCATCA
>Ga0123355_10007625_pt1 | contig 16248 bp, 8 predicted proteins | sample TergutEmb28metaG_3_FD_89872 | JGI IMG/M metagenome (GOLD analysis project Ga0123355, IMG submission 89872) | Embiratermes neotenicus P1 segment gut microbial communities from Petit-Saut dam, French Guiana - Emb289 P1 | ecosystem: Host-associated > Arthropoda: Insects > Digestive system > Gut ...
ACTTATTTTATTATTTTATTCAATGTTCATTCAATGCTCAACATGTTTCGGCCGTTAATACGACCATCTTCAGGAGCCTGCGACTAATTGGTTGTTATTTCATGTGGTTCGGTGTGTGTTGGCATTCCGTTTCAGTGTGGCTATGGCGGTGTGGTGCTTCAGACTGCATAAAGACACCACACCGCCATAGCCACACTGAAACGGAACGCCAACACACACCAAACCAGATACCGCCCATGAAATAACAACCAGTTAGTCACAGACTCCTGAAGATGGTCGTATTAACGGCCGAAACATGTTGAGCATTGAATAAAATAATAAAATAAGTGGCATCAAGTTGGTTTATCTTTACTCAACTGTAGATTCTTTTCATCCAGAAAGGCAGATGCCCCATATTGTGCATTCTACATTGAACAGTGGTCTAGCTGTGGCAGAAACATGGCATTTAAAAGGTCAGGTGTTACATGTGAATGTACATTAACATTTAAATTCCTTGTGTATGTAGGGTGATGAACAAAAATAATAATTATCCCAGAGTTTTGATGTTAGTGTAAATAAGAGAAAATGATTTTATGTGCAACTATACATAAATGAAGTGGGAACTGATCTTGTAGTACAAGATTAAATGTGTGTGATGTAGGTTTAGCACAATAAAAAGTGTGTGATACCTTTAAACAACAGTTCCTGTTTGAAGCTTGTATGGCCCTGAAGATGAGCCATAAGGGTTTAGTTGTGTTGGTTTATTGTAACAATATTATTGTTTTTAATTAATTTGTTCTGTAGACAAATCTGTAACAAAGCTTTCTGGATACGCATCATCAGTTTAGCTGACCTTATGTACAACATTTTTTTTGAACAGTCAGAAAAGCTGTTGAAAACAATTGTATTTTGAACTGAGTGAAAGGCTTTCATTAAAAAAAAACAGTTTGTAGAGTTATTAAAATATGGCAGTAATATGCAATATACGTTTGTTAACTTGTGACAACACATTGTGTAATCATGAATATTGCCATGACTGTATTAATCTTGATATTACAGCTGACATTTTTCTGTTTGTCAGGCGAAGAGTCTTCCATATAACTACAAGGTAGACATCTATTCTTTGGGTGTTATACTATTTGAATTATTAGTACCATTTGGGACTGATATGGAACGCACCTGTACTCTCACGGATGTTAAAAATAACAAGTTCCCAGTACACTTTCAGCAGCAGTTCGTGCAGGAGGTAAGATCTTTTCTTATTTTTGGAGGGGGGTGGTGATGTACACATGCATTTTTTAACCTTCCTGTGGTTGTAGTTGTGTTTAAGTTATTCTGTACAATATACTTATATAATGAACAGACAGTAGTTGCGCATTGCATCCATATGCTTTTCAGTTGATGCTGGTTAGAGTGTCAGTGTGAGATATAGGTTGCAGAATATGAAGGTTACGTTGTTGTGTTCTCATAACCAGGGCTGTGAGTTGTGATGGTAGAAGCATTGTGTTTAGAATAGGGATGATTTTTCAACCAGAATTTTAGTGTAATTGTTGATTTGAATTGTTCTCTTAATATTTGACCTGACAGTATTGACAGTTGAGTGAAGTGTAAGCCATTCAGTCTGCCATACAGCTTCAAGGGTCCTTATATTACCATGTCTAGTAGGAGTTAGCACTCGTGAGGTTCTAAGAAACTGCTGTATAGTAGAATGTTAAGGTTCAGTTCTTTTAATACTGAAGTTGAGGCATATACCAGATTAATTTGTTGTAGTATTTTTAGATCTAAATCTTACATCCTTGTTCATTGTTTTCCTGGTTCCCTGTCAACTTTTTTTATTTCCTTAAGATCCATCACTAATTATTCTGGAATATCATATTTGCTTTTAGATAAGGTCAGATTTCTACATAAATGTCTTGTTAAGGGTTTTGTGTGAGAGACTTGGTTTGTTAGGTAATATGCCATCTCTGAATGGTCAACGAAAATTATACAGTGAAGTGCCAAAAAAGAGGTGTAGATGTTTGGAAGTACAAAATGGTTGTGTATTGGGATTGATATTGTTATACCTGGAGTTCAGCGGTTGATATTCATGTTGATATAATTATCTGATACAATGTATAATATTTTAGTTCGAGCTGCTGCAGTTGATGTTGTCCCACTGTCCAGAGAAACGTCCCACAACATTTGGTATTCGAGCTCGCCCACCTCTTAATCAGTACACCAAAAATATTAACGTGGATGACCAATGGCACTTTGATCTGCCACCACTGCGGAGGGATTCAAGCAAGACTTCATCACTCTCCAGCTCCAGTACTGGATCATGGGAGCAAGTGTGAAATAATCACGACTTGTTAATTTGGTGTTCTCTGTCTACAACGAATGTGCTGGTCATTTTTATTGCAGTTTGTGACATTTGTGTAGGGTCAGAGGTTTCCATCTTGTTTATTAAAGTGGCCATAACATGAAACAGAGAGCAGCTCTCGCCTAGGGAAGTTTTCTTCTTCTTTGTATATTGATACTAATTGCTGGTGCTGCTTTTCTCCTCCTCCTCCTCCTCCTCCTCCTCCTCCTCCTCCTCCTATTACTACTACTACTACTACTGCTTCTACTACATTTTATGTTTTTGGCATTATGGGTTACTAAAAAATTCTTCAGGGACATTTTGACCCTTGAAAATGAAATCACCACGCTGTCTCAAAACGTGAGGCTCCAATCACCCACTGACGCAGCACCACATCCCAGAATGATGGAGACCTCTACTTCATGTGGTACTAATTCCTATGCAGTTGCACTTAAAACTATTTGTTGATTTTGCTGTCAGTATTATATTTATCATGCTAGAATTCTTTTTTGTCTCATTATGTTCTCAGCAACTGAGTCCTTCATAAACCCTAGAGATATCTTAAGGACTTGCAGGAAAATGCCTGTTAAATGCAGAAGTAATATAAAATGTACAGACATTCCAGAATTATACAAGAGTTGTCGTGGCATTATGAACTACTGGGAGGTTCCTCATACTTAGTTCTGCTTCCTTCTACTGTTTAATAATAGAATGTCATAGAAAACAACTATTGGAAACACGGGTGTGCCATATGATGTGACAGTTTTTGTGCTGCTGGGGTGGAGGGGAAAGGCACTGCTTGGTGTCATCTCAGGCCGCTTACATTCGGTCTGGTAGAAAATGCAAAGTTTAGAGCCTAAACTCATTTCCTCTTCTGCTTAGTGTTGCCTGAATAAGTTGTTAAAGAGCTAACATTGCATGAGCGTGTGATTTATATGCTGGCTGTCTGTTATCTTAAGTCCATATTACTATATTTAAACATTTAACCAATCGTATTACTTCCTGTGTCAAGATACTGTTATTGAGTGTCATGAATGGCACACATGAAAAGTTTAAGGAAAGTAAGATGATCAGAGAGTAAGTAGAGCAGGTAAGGAAAATGGTCTGAGAAGTAGGGTGATAAGTGAGATGATCAGAAAAGTAAGAAGATTTTGGAGTAAATTTCAGGATCATACCGTTCCAAATAGAAATACTGATCATACAATCCTAAATAAATTAAGGCATGTCTGTTATTGGGCAAAATACGAACTGAATCAAAATGTCAAGTGCTTACCAAAGACAGACTGAATGAAATCTGTGTTAGCTATAACCTTCTCTCTAGAAACCCATCAGCATATAGCAGGGTTTTGAAAATGTCACCATTAATTGCAAACTTATTATTTTGGTGCCAGAAATCCATACAGAAAAACAGAGTAATTTGATGTTTGTTGTAATCTGGATGAGTTCCATTTCTAGTGTTTAAATTGTCTTGGTTTTATGATTCCATGGCTAGCCCAAATCTGTGTCACCCAATTTGACACAAGGAATGTCTGCTGCCTGAGTGGCCAAAGTTTTTTTTTTTTAATCGTTCTCAAATGATCGTATATGAAATAGCCTTTACATATCAGTTGTACTCTTCTTTGTGGTCTGTGTACCCACATATGAAAGTAGAACACCATAGTTTTTTGTTTGTAGTTTAAGTTAAAAGTAAAACTTGTGTTTGACATTCGGAGGACCGTGTTTCGTGATATATTCTTATGATAAAAGCCAACAAGATGCACTATTTCCCAAATTCATTTTGGTAAAGAACGCTACATGTTTTGGGCAGATGTACAGTCCATCATCAGGAGTCTCAACAGCAGTAGGTATTTGTCATTCTAGTTGTGTTGACTGTCGCTAGCAGACAGTCAACATGTAGAGTTCTTTACCAAAATAAATTTTGTGAAATAGAGCGTCTTGTTGGCTAAGAGTAAAACTTGTGAGTTACAACATAAGCTTTGTCATACGGGAACCTAAAAGTACAGGAACAAGGGCAAGATGTCTATGTTGGCAGTAGAATTCATCACTTTATTGCACAGGAAACCACCTTCCAGCATTGAGTATGCCATTGTGGTTACTTTAGTATGATTAAAAGAAAAGGGGTGGAGGGAAAGGGTAATATACAATTGCAATGGCAACATATATTTTAACCAAAAATGTCTTTAAAAAAACATAATCCCAAACTTTGCCATGCTCCATCCATATTTGGCACTCCAGCCCCTTCTGGGCCTTGGCCTCCCTCATAAGACGCCTCCATTCATAACTTTGCCATGATAGAAATACCAAATACCTCCCCAGCATCCAAATTCACACAACATTTCTATCAAGAGTTGAGAAGTGCATCATGCCTTTTGCGTGTAATTTTCACAGTAATACAAATATTTACAACGCACACATAAGAATTTTAGATGTAATTGACTCAAAAGGTTTGTATTTCTGTAATGACAATTGTTGAATATGGAGAAGTCATAAATAACACCCTCCATGGACTAGGGAAGGGAGATTTCTAAATTGGTCTGGTACTTATGAAATGACCCACGGCTTTGAAAGAATATGCCAGTTTCAGCTTGCGAAGAACTTTTGTGAAATGTTTTATTTTTCTTTCGCTTCTGATGTGACCTTTGTTTTTTTGATACATTTTAATAGCTGAGGTGTTCTACATGCTGTTAAGGTCTTTTAAATTATAAGTTACCAGAATACACCTTACATTCCTGTGTTTTCACATGGCATTACTTTTAATGCATCTCTTGTATGTATAACATTTGCTTCATTATTGTAAAATAAGTGACACAAATGACAAAAATAAAATTGTGATATTTTTAAGTAGGTAAGTTATGTATGTATATTATAAAATGTAAGAGGTTTGAATGATAGTGTAATTATGAAATGCATGGTGTCCACAAAACCTTGTTAGTGGATGCTTCTGTAGCCTCAGTATAAGTGGAAATATGTTTGAATAAAAATGTGTAGTTCTTCATTGTGGGGTCATTATTTTACATATCCACAAAGTCACACATACCAGGTTGCATGTTACTTGACAAACCCACCCACCAGCTTCCCCTCTGCATTGCTAATTACAGACACCATGTCTTTGTGAAGTGATCTGTAGTTGCTCTGTGGATTCTGTCAGATACAAACACTAAATAAAATTCTTGCAAGAATTGGCTAACTTCAGATATAAGTTCCCTAATGTGAATGTTCCAAATGGTTTACAAATGTGTAGAAGGTTTTGAGCAAAATGTTCGATTCTAGGTACTGAGAGAACACATCGAAGATGTGTTGTAAAAAAACTACAAAACTGGTGATGGATTGAAGACATCTCCAAGAAACAGCAAATAGTGTTGTGTCTTCAGCACAAAATGCAACAAAGCTGCCACATTTGCATCCAAATAAGAAGCCTGTGGTTACTAAATATTATGACAGACCACAATAATGACTAGTTTGTTAGACAAAATATGTGATCAGTGATGATTAAGTTTTTATACCTTATTTTGGTGTAGCTTCTAATATCTTTCATGGGTGGTTTTTATTACAGCTGAAGAGTGAAAAATAATTCCCTAGGAATGTGTATCTTGTATTGTGGGATTCAGCAAAAGAATTGTGTTTCATTGTGGAATTTAATGATATTGATGCACTTTCAAGAGCACTTCTCTTCCGTAATATGGGGGTGTGTTTTATTCAATTATTCTTAAGGCATTCTGGCCGCACTATGGCCCTGGGGTCAACTCAGCCGCCAACAGAAATGAGTATCAGGAATATTTCCTGAGGGTAAAGGCTGCTGGTGCGTAAGGCTGACAAACTTATCACCTTCATGTGTCAATTGTCTTGAAATCTGGGAGCCTCAACCTCCTGAAACCCTCTGAGCCTGTCCAGGCCTGTGATGGGATTGCTTTACCTTTCACCTCACATGTTAGTGACTGGCTTAGTTCCCAGTTGAAGACAGTGGGCCAGCAATCAGTTATTCAGTGATTTCAATCTTCTGTGTTATGCTGAGTAGCAGTGTGTCTCAAATCCTGATGTTTTGAAGTAACGTAGAATGTCCTTTTAGAACACCTTGGCCCTTGAAGATTCAGGCTTCAGAACATTAGGAATCAATAACCCTGCTACTCAATGTAACAACCCCAAAGACCTAAATCCTTAACATTAGTACTGTGGAACTATCAGCCTCAGGACAGTTTGTTTGCTATCTGCAACAACTCATATTCACCTCATCCTTTGGGTTATGATGCTGTGGAATTTGATTTGTTGGTGCCACCATTTGAAAGGAACACACTGCTGTAATATTCATAGTAAAGGTGAGGATGGAGGCAGGATGTTCCTCCATTACTAACTACCAGACTACACAGTGTGGTGACCAAGGAGCTAGCTGTATAAGTCTTACATGTCATGAATATATCAAATCTAACTTCAGCTGCTTTTAATTGGTAAACGGCTATAATGTAGCATTTGGTGTTGAAGGAGCTATATATATATAATTTATGATCAATTATGATGTATTAAGTTACTGACAAAAATATGGAAATTTTGACACATTTGATGTTACATAACACTGCTTCATGTGGTCATTGCTTGAGGTGCTGATGACTGTGGCTTTGACTCTTTGTAGTGGTCAGTACTGTGGCATAATTCCTTTTCACTTGTGATGGTTGGATTGGGTTTCATAATGTTTGTGCATGAGTTTATGATTTTAACACAGTTAACATATAAGAATTTGATAAAATTTTTTTCTCATACGTATTTAATATTGATATTAAGAAAAACAATGTGCTATTTAACTAATACTCAACTACATACAGAACAGTTAAATAATATTTTAAAGTAAGCTTGGCAACAAAAAAGGAAAACCTACAGCAGAGTCCTGGAATTTATGTATGTACACCATTGATAGTTGTCTTTGGACTGAAGTATTTTGGGCTAATCTGAGAAATGTACAAAGCTTGATGATTGTGTTGGGATGGTTGTAAAGGCTATTTATTGCATGTTTAATAATCCATTGGTAGGAATTAAAATGTTTCAAGGAAATGAATACTTCCTTTTACTTACACTACTCTTTGTTAACAATGAAAGCAAATTCTGTACTTGTGTGTAACATCAAAAATGAAATGTGCTGAATTAATTCTTATGCAAGAAATTTCAAGTTAGGAAGTTGCAAATAAAAAGTTCATTTCCACAGAACAACTGAGAATATCATTAAGTAAGTGCCTGTGATTTTAACTACATGCATAGACAATTTTGTACATAATTATTTCTGGGCTGGTTTATTGTAGTTGTTGAATAGCCAATTATTAACGATGTCAACACTAAACTGTGTGTTGTCTTCCATTATGTAACTTATGAAAGATCCTTCTCTTGATGTACATCATGTAGAATATGTTTTATCTTCTCATGTTTATGTTCAGAAATATGTTATAGCTGCATATTAGCTCCAGTTTTTGCTGAATATTCTATAAAAGAAAGTTAATAAAATTATTTTTTGTGTGTTCTTTCAAAAAACCACAAAGACATATTTGCAAACCAAATATGTCTGATAATGAGGCAATGTTTATCAGAGTTTCTAATCTGCACAGTTTATAATGAACTGTAATTCTTCTTGTCTTAAATGCCTATATAGGTGTGAGACTGCCTGAAAATTTTCAGCATTCTCTTACATATTGAGGGCATAACTCACTTCTGTTGCAGTGTTCTCAGACTGCTTTCTGTGTACCTAACCAATAAGTTTAAAGATTTACTCGGCCATTATGCAATCATAAGTTTTATATCAACCTTCCCTTCTGTGAATCTGTATACAGGCAGTGTGGCCCATACTTGTGTATTTTTCTCTTATTTTACTCGTTTATTAGATGTGTCTTACCTTAATTATTATGAGTTTCAACTGAATCTTCTTGCAGCAAATGTGTCATGAGAGTACCAATGTCCTTAGATTCTTCCAGACTCTTCAGAAGGTAAGGACTGTACAGCATTGTTAAACTAACTTCTAATTCTGCAGTTTGAACTGCAACAAAAAGTAAAATTTCGGTAATGGAACGGGTTAGTATTACATATTTATTTTATCATAGTAACTGCTTCAACTTTAATGTTGTGGGAATGATTCTGACCCAAGTATTTTCTTCTTATAATAGTTCATTTTGTATGTCTAGTCCTTGGAGAGTGCACTGCCCAAACTTGTATGTTTGATTTTATATAAGCAAAGTGGTAATATACTGAGACTTTTAACATTCCACTGTATGAGAACTTCTCTTGGCATTTGAATGCGATGGGAATTGTACTGTATGATATGGGGACTATACTTACCACGCAAATCAAGTACCTTATCCAAGCATTTCTTCATATCTATCAGTGTATCATCCACAAGCTTTGCCAGATTTTCAAGGGCAGTTCCTTCGGACACATTCACGAGATTTAAACTGGCTGTCTGGTCTGTGTTATTGCTATCGCTTTGAGACATTTTTAGTCATTTACTTCTGCCCTGATGTGGAAATATTTGAAGGGGTTGAATTACCCGCTGTGCGCTTTGCTACAGTGCACATCAAATCCGCTCGTAATAGTGAGCGGCTTGACGAGCGGGTTTTAGCTGTGTGAACGAAGACAACTGAGCGCAACGGAGGTAAGATCCCAGAGACGAGGCGTTGGAACGTCTGTTGGAGTAGGTTGCGTGCCCGACTAGAAAATAACCAAATGTGAATACTTTGTCTATATGTATATTTTCTGCTGGTATTAATGTTTATAGTGTTTCTTAGAATTATAATTCAGTAACATATACATCGGATCATTTATTTTTCTATTTATAGCATTCGTAATATTCAGTGTAGTAACCCTTTTTTGAGCAGTGGAAGTGTGTAAGAATAGACACAACTGGAAGGTTTTCATGAATGAGATTCTTAAAGGATGAAAGTATGCGGAAGATACCTTAGTCGTTTTTAAGCACGTGAACGGAGACATAAGGTCTGTTAAGGTCATACGTTACAGTACGGACCTTATGTTTCGGTGCGTGTGTAAATATTAACCTATGGAATACTGATTCATATTTTTATAATACTTGGCAGTGGAGTGATGGGCTCTGATCAACAGTTCTGTCTGCGGTGGCACAATTATCAAAGCAGCCTTCTTGCATCCCTTCCACAATTATTAGATGGGGATGACCTTACAGATGTCACCCTTTCGGCAGGTGGACGCAATTTACGTGCCCATAGGGTGGTTCTGTCTGCATGTAGTCAGTACTTCAAAGAACTCTTCAAGGTTTGTAAAGAGTTCTGTTCATAGTGGAATCCTAATTCTGTTGTGGCTTGTACTGTGTTTAAATTAAATTTATGTCATCTGTATTTAGGTACTACAGCCTTTACAACATCCTGTTATAGTATTACCAGGAGCGAACTTCACAGATTTATGTGCTTTAGTAACATTCATGTACAGTGGGGAAGTGAACATATATCAAGAGCAACTTCCAGGACTGTTAAACATGGCTGATGCTATGCAGATAAGAGGACTTGCTGAAGTTAATGGGGTAAGGCTATATTTAACAGTTTGATGATTGATTGATCCATTTATTCAGTCATTCCAGTTAATATAACATTTCTTTGCTGAAAGAGAATGATACATTAGCAATACAAAGAGCGATAATATAAAAAGTATTCATAAGACAGTTTAAATGATTGTAATGAACAGGTAGTTAATATTCAATTGGCACTGAGTAACAAGAGGTACATTCCTATTCACAATTAAGTAACTTGCTGGTAGTGGTTAATAAATGAACAGAGTTCTTGAGGAGGAAATGGCTAGGTACATATTTCTCATCACTTCTATACATGTTGAAGCCCAGTCTTTTAGTGTTAACATAAAAGCCCACCCTTCAACTGTCCACAGCCAGGTATGTTTTTAAGTTATGAGGTTTTATGTGAAGTTTGTTATGCCGCTTTTTATGCCTGAGAGCTGTTGGACCAACCAACAAGTTGGAGAACCAGTGACTCTTGAGTCTGTACAGTTATTTGGTGTATTCATGACTGTTGCCCATATTTATACTTTTGAATTAAGAAAAATGGGTAATTACAACAAGTTAACCTTCATAATTAATATCTGGTTTAGGTTATGTACATTTGTAATTCACTACCATGCAGTTGTGCTTGTCGGATAGCGTGCTAGTCTCGTGTGTTATGCTTGAATCAAAGCAAATTATGAATAAGAATGTGAACTGCTAGTGCTGCTGCTGCTACTACTACTACTACTACTACTACTAGTGCTGCTGCTACTATTACTACTATACTACTACTACTACTACTACTAGTACTGTTGGTGACAGTAGTATGTGTCCTAGTCTTTGCATTATCCTTCTCCACTTACATGCACCCACTCATCATCATCAAAATTCATAGTTATCTTGTGTTAAAGTTTAATGTTAACATTATATGTGACTATAATTATGAGATGCCTAAGAAAACAAATTATTCATATTTATTATGTTGGACATTTAAATTCCTTCCACTTAACCCACTGCTGAAGTAGATTTAAGCTGAAATCTGCTGCACATCTTAATATAAATTGTATTTGGTGTATTTTTAAGGTATGAACTTCAAATCAAAATTAGATTGTTAAGAACAAATCCATTTACTCCTGCACGAGGTTTTGAAGCAACCAGCATTTTTGTACGTAGGGTACTTCATGTTTCTATGCAAGTTTTAATGTTAGTTGAGTTTTTTTTTTTTGCCTTGTTTAGGGAACTGTGCAACAATCTTCAGAGCAGACCTGTACCTAGTAGGAGTTTATTAAGGCATTGTAAAATTTACTGGCTGTATTGAAACCCTGTTCTGTTTCGCACAAAATGAAAATTGAAGCAGGGTTTAGTAAAACAATCTTGCTAGACCCACTGGATAGCAGGACTGCTTGGATCCCCGAGAGCAAGAGGGATGATTTCTAAATTCACCTATTCTGAGAACAGCAAAAAAATTCTGTTTACTGCAGTTGCGTTAGTTGTTTCATCAGTATTTAGAACTATGACTTTGTAGAAATTATTTCGGTGAATATGGTATTTTCATCTGATTAATTTTTTATTTGTGTGGATGTGTATGCAAGTTTTGTGTGTCTTGCTGTATTCTTTTTTTTTTTTTGGGTGTTTCCCCGGCATCTGAATTTTATGCGCTGACATCTCAGAACAATCTGTTTGCTCCATCTTCATAGGTCATGTGGACCTTTTGAGTGATTACCTGGTGTCTGAATTTTATGTGCCGACATTTCGGAACACTATGTCCATTCCATCATCATGGGTCATTGGTCAGATGGACAGAGTGTTCCGAAACGTCAGTTCATAAAATTCAGATGCCGGGGATTCACCCAAAAGAAAGAATACAACATTCACAACATGGCAAAAGTTTTTGTGTCTTAATTTCATGGTGTGTCATTTCACTATGTTCCTTGAGAGGGCAGTTCATCATGAAGAGCATAGTTTCTTTTGAATTCCTTGAATCTCTGAACAGCAAAGTAAGGTTTCAGAGTGCCAAGTATGAGGTACAGTTTATTTTATTCCTTCCAAGCATGTCTTGAAAGATGCAGCACAAGAATGATTTTAGACACTGGTTCTGACACACACACACACACACACGTGGCTGAGATATGTGCTATTTAGGTGTGTGTTAAAGAAATGCAATTTCAGAGTAGTCCAGAGAAGTGCATGAGTATCTACTCTGATAGTCAGGCAGCTCTGAAAGCTCTTCAGCCCATCAGAACATCTCCATTGGTCCAACAATGCCAGAAGGCTTTGAATGATACTTCTACCCGTCTTGCAGTGGACTGTGTTGGGTCCCTGGACATGCTGGGGTACAAGATAATGAGATCTGTGACGAGCTTGCAAGGGACGGCTCTGTTCTACAGTTTAGTGGACCTAAGTCAGCCTTGGGAGTCTAGGCAGGATATACAAAGAAGGATTAGACACTGGTTGGTTGACCAGCATCGGATATGGTGGCGAGGTCTTGGTGACACCCAAAGACAGGCTTGAGAATTAATTTCAGGACCCTGTCTGGGTGCCAAGGCTAGGTTTCTGTCCTTTAACAGGACACAGTCCAGAGCTGTTACTGGCCTTCTCACTGGACATAATACTCTGAGGAAACATGTTCACCTAATGAGGTTGTCAGACAGTCCATTGTGTAGGAGGTGTGGAGCAGAGGATGATCTCTGCCCACATTCTTTGTGAGTGTGATGCTTTGGCTTCACTCAGACATGTGTATCTGGGCTCTTTTTCTTGGAGCCAGAGGACATTAAGAGTATAAGTCTGGGGGCCATCTGGAACTTTAGTAAAGCAACAGGGCTCCCATATATTGATATGGGGCACAAGGGACCCATCAATTAAGGCATAAGTGCATCGGGACCATAAGGTCTTGAACCCAATCAATCAATCACTCAATCTGACACACACACATACATGAAGATGAAATTTTTGTCTTGTTTCAAATGACAGTGACACTGACAAAGAGGGGGATAACATTGCATATGGACTGACTGACTACACAATTTTGACCATCTCCATCATTTAATAGGTTTAAACTGTGCCCTGTGAGTTGAGACCAAACAAGGTACTGCATATAGCTAATGACTGGCACTGTGTTGTCATGCTTTCATTCCTTCAAATTTTGCAGCTTGTACTTGACAGTCCATATTCTTGGATATGACTGTACAGAAGTGTACATAATATCTTGATGAAGCAAGGAGGGTAACAATAAGAGGTGTGGTTTTTATGAAATGGGTGTTGACATTAGGGTCATTTTTAGGCACCTTTAGACATTCTGTGTGGTAGCTCAGTCGGTATAGCAACTGATTATGGACTGGACGGTCCGGGATTGAATCCCGGTGGGGATGAGATTTTCTGGCTGTCCAGACTGTCCCTGGGGCCCACCCAGCCTCCTTTGCAATGGGTATCAGATCTTTCCCAGGGGTAAAGTGCAGCCAGGGTGTGCTGCTGACCACTCACCCCCTTCTAGTGCCGCAGTCATGGAAGAGTATAGCTGTACCTCTACCCACCCTCTGGGCCACACGGGGCCTGTAACGGGATCACTTTACCTTTTTTTTTTTAGACATTCTGTGAAACAACATTTTGTGATACTTGCGGTCTTATGGTCATGTTAATATGTAAAGGCACCCCTTAGAAGTAGGTGATTCATTGCAGATAAATAAGTGAGAATCTTTGAAGCGTGTAAAAGAATATTAGACCTTGTGAGGAATAAGTGTTTGTTGTTGAGATTATAAAACATTTTTAATATCTTAAGACTGTAGTCCCACTCAGCCAGTTACAAATATATGTCATGGGAAACGGCAATCCCTTTGCCATCTAAGAACACATTTTTTTGTAACCATTCCTGTAAGACACATTTCAATCCTTACGTCATCAAGAGGTTGATTGCTTATACTGCTGGCTAAGGATGTGCGTGTAGACAAAACTGTTCTCTTCATTGAGCTGCATCCATATTTCATGTGTGGCTGATTAAAGTAATAAGATAATATCAGCGCTAGTTGTAATGACTGTAGTCATGACGGTGGGGGTGGCGCATGTTGGAACATTGCGAAATCTGTAATCATTTTGAGCACAACATTAGTGATTGATTTGTAATTTTTAGCTTAAGACACAATACGTATCATGATCATACACCAGTGAATCGAGATGTGCGATAATAATGTTTAACCTTTTAATGAGTTGCAGTTAGTATTAGTTGTGCTGGTTGCAGCTGAGGATCAGTATTTGTTTTTGTTTGGAAATGGTACAGAGATTTGTGTGGAGTGGTGGTCTGAAGGCTGAAGGGTGTCATGGAGCAACTCATTTGTCACAGAAAGTGTGTTGTTGGAAGATGAATCATAGTTATGAAAATGATATAGATTGCAATACAGCATGAGTGAAATTAAATTAAATGCTTTAATGGTTAATTCCATTTACCATTTTTTTATATTATTCATTCTGTGCGTATTCTTATAATCCCAATATCAACTATTTGCCATTTTGATGTTCTAAGTATCACACTCTGTAAATACATGTGTCTAATTCAGTGGTGGGAACAGAATATGCCCTGATATATGTAATTTAAGTTTAAGTCAACAAATCCTATGGCACTCAAGCTGGGATTATTTGAGTGACTTATCATGTTAGTTTATAGCGCAGGAGTGGCTGTGGAAGTAATGGAATGTTGCGTGAAAAGTGAGGGGGGTGTGAGGGAGTAGGGAGGAATGGGAGATGAAAGGGCACAGTATAGACACACATGGTATGCTGTCATACATATATCTAATCTAGCGGATTTTAATCTAATCTTACGTTCTGTAAACTAGTGTCTGTCACTGAATTGAAGCCAACAAATTGTTTGGTGTAAAGAATCAGGAACGCATCTAGCATGCTCTTCATCTTGCTTTTAATTTCATTGTGAAATTTCTTGGCCCTTTTGTCCTTACTGTTCCTTAACTTGTACCAGTCTGAAGTTTCATCTCTGTTCCATCTAATAATGTATACAGTGTAATAGGTAGATCACTTGCTCTGTTTGTCAGTTTATTTGTCCCATTAGTGCTGTGTATTTCAACAAACATACTCATTAGCTCATATGGAAGGGATTTGTACTTGAAAATGTGTCCACATAATGAAATTATTTAATTTGAAATCTTGTATTTCCATTGGCTTCCATGTTGTAAGTGAAGGTTTTTTCCATTGGAAATTTTTGCATTTCACAGTGTAAAGAAAATAATATATACACAGTTCATATTAACAGTTTAAACACAAATAAGAATAATTCACTGCAGAATCTGATATTAGCAGGAGTAGCAGCAACACTGTGAACCATTCCATACAATATTTCATTGAAGCACAGGCATTGGTTAGCCATACAGGTTTATATAAAAAATGTTTGTATGTATGTGGACTGATTTAAATTAAACTAAATTGACTTGAAGTTATTTCAAAATATTCCATTCCATGCATTTGTGTATATTAGACGTCTCTTCAATTACACCAATTAAACACACACTTTATATTTATTACATATCTGTACCATACTTCTGTGTGTTTCGGTGTATCTCACACCATCTTCAGGGAGAACTTACATATTCCTTATTCAGAATCATTGTATCTTTTATATTTTATGACTCAACCAATGTACCATAGATAATAGCTGTGTACAAGGAGATGGTTTTGAGTAGGGAATGCATAAGTTCTCCCTGAAGATGGTGTGGGATGCACCGAAACATGTGGGGAAGTATGGTATATACAGTGTGCATTTAGTTGGCGTGATTGAAGGGACATCTGAGGACTTGAAGTTAAATTCATATGTAGCTGAAATGTAATTAAAAGGCATGGCTTGTATTTGGAATGGTATTTATCCATATTTAGTTAATGGCAGGATGTTTCTTCGGTGTTTGTTCAACATCTGCAGTTAGTACTTATGTTAGCAGTTTTTTATATTTTGCATTAAATTTTGTCAGTTAAAGTAGTGGTAACATAGGTCCTGCGACCGGCCACCTCGACACAGGTTTTCTTGGTTTCCCTGTGCCTATAAGCAAATGCTGAGATGATTCCCAAGATTCCAAGTTGCCACTACATGCTTCTCATGTAGCCCTCCCGACTTAAATCTAGTAGTAACCAATTTCATGTTTTGTTTACATGTAAAATAACCACTGCCACCAGGTAACAACCTAATTGCAGTAAATAAATATTATTATTATTATTATTATTATTATTATAGTTCATCATCTAAACTGTTTAACCTTTTGACACCAAACGACGACTATAGTGGTCGTACCACACCACTAGCCTCTAAACGTTGCATTTTATATATTTGTTCAACAAATATAGATACTGAATATTTTAAACATGGTATATACTCTCCATTTTTTCCTCTTCAAAATGCAGTTTGTTTCATAAATCTAACGTATTTGGTTCCTGTATTATTCACATTTTATAT
>Ga0123355_10007626_pt1 | contig 16247 bp, 14 predicted proteins | sample TergutEmb28metaG_3_FD_89872 | JGI IMG/M metagenome (GOLD analysis project Ga0123355, IMG submission 89872) | Embiratermes neotenicus P1 segment gut microbial communities from Petit-Saut dam, French Guiana - Emb289 P1 | ecosystem: Host-associated > Arthropoda: Insects > Digestive system > Gut ...
AAAAGAAAAAAATAAATTTTTATCAAAACACAAAAAGGTTCTCCCCCCCCGGGGTGTGTGGATTTCACAAAAAAAAAAAGAAAATAAAAAAAGGGGGAGGGGGGGGGGGGGTAAAAATATAAGCATTTGTACACTACTGGTTTGATGATATGCTCTTGCAGGAATACATGTGTCTACATGGGTTACAAAGTTGCAATGAAAATGAATCCATGAATACGTATTTCCATTGAACAACACATTACTAAATGCCATTTTCTTGATTCTTTTATGCCAACTGACCTCTTGAGAGATAGGTACACACATGTGAGCAGTGAAGAATAATTTCCAGATAGTTCTTGTAACACGGAGAGGTACACCAATCAAAACTGGGATCGACCTACCTTCAAGTGACAAATTTTAATAATAACCTCAATTCACCATTCACTTCTTCTGCAGGTACACAAGTCTCTGGAGGACTCTGGACTTTCAGTAACAATGCCTATCAACATAAACACTACAATATAACAGACTTAACATACCAACTGAAATGTCAAAATACAACTTACAGTTAAATATTCATTACCTTGTGACAAGACCTTGACTCAAAAGCACCACATTATTGTAATTTACACAGATATTAACCAAAAGGGATATTATTACCATCGAACAGGTTTTTAACTTTGCCTCAAAACAGAGAATGCATTTTCCACCACAGCACCTAATACTTATTCTGGAAGATCTATAAGCTATCAAAAAATGAATAAAACCAAAAATGGTTAACATTTCTATTATATACACAAAACAATAAATGTGTCAAATTACAACTGACAAAAATCTATATCAGAGGCAGATACAGCCAAACCTATTTCACTTTGTGACAGACACATCATAAGACTGATAAATTGCCTTACCTTACAATTAAAACCACAAGGTAACTGCATTCTATGAACGAGGAAAATGCCCTTTCCAGAAAAAAGGATATAATTCAGAACAGTCTGGTTCCCTGTATACATAAATACTATAAGCAGCATTCTGTGAAACCAAAAATACCATCTTGAATTTTATTACATCACCCACTATTTTATATTGTCCAAATTCCAACTACAATTTGCTCATCGTGACTCCAACATTTGATTTTGAAAAATTTTTCTTTGTGCAGCAACTACAAACAAATATGGTCCTGCCTCCACAAACATGTATCCTCTGTGAAACAAATGAATGGCTACTTACTATGTTGTGTAAGCCAGATGGGAATATAACAAATGGACTGACTCTAGGGTGGTTTTCTTTTTAAAGAAAGGTATATTATAATACTCAAAATGGGTCAATATGCTGCCCTTTTTGAAATGATGGATAATTTGATAAAATCTGTTATTTACTGTGTCAAATATTTACTCCCCACTCTTTTGGGCAATTTTATTTTTCAACAATAATTTGCCATAAATTAGGCACTGTAATTTTCAATCACAGCAATACAAAATGTAATTGCAATGTATTTAGTTATGGTCTGAAGAGATTGAGGAGGATATGAAGATACAAGGAATAAGAAACTGGCATACAGTTGCCACACACCAGAAGGAATGGAGGACTGTATCAGAAGCCAAGGTTCACTATGGACTGTAGTGATTGAGGAAGTGGAGAAGGAGAATCAGAATGTAGTTATTTGTGACAATGTTCACAAATCAGTTTCCACCTTGCCTAGAGGATTTCAGGCAATCCAAGATTCAACTAACAGAAGATGAGGGTAGCAACCCAAGAATCCTGGCCTAGAATTGGGTTCAATGCCAAATTCAGAGCCTATAACATTGTATTTTATTCTATAAAACTCTGCTTCCTAGTTTAAATTTCGAGCTTGCCAATTCTATTATACAATGTGATTAGTTTTTCCATGTATTTACTATCCAATTAAAAATTTTAATGTGCTATACTTATATTGTGCCAACATGGTAATTATGAGTGTTCTTGTATTAAACGTATAAGAACTGCCACAGTTCTGAAAGTGCTTCAAGCCAAGAGATAGTTGTATACACCTGCAACATCGTGTGCTACATTTTGACATAATGCCCTCCGAGAGAATTGCTCTATAATACTCTTTAAAATATAAAATTTTGTACAGCTATAAAAGTAGTTAACGTAATTATACTTTCACACAAATATTGCATGTTGCCACTAACCTGTTATGTATGTGGAAAAGATCAGTTTATATGCACTGCTATGTTACATTTGGTAGTCAAATTATTCTGTCACACTTCTATGTGGGGTTTAGGGATAAAATATGGGTAACATGAACATATTAGAAAGCTCCGTCTCCTTTCAGGGCAATTCCAATTCAAGAACCTCAAGATATATTTTCATTCCATGTTCATAAAAATTGTTAATTTTAAATAAAAATATGGAGATGACAAGGAATTTGTGCAAAAGTCATGCTTCCACGTTGCTATTCTTGAAGCCATCTTGTAACTTAAATTCTGTGGTTCCAATAGTAAGGCCACAATGTAGGCTAGGCTGTTTGTTGGTTACCTGCAGTTGAAGTAAATATGTTACACCATGCATAACTACCCAACCTGTCAAAGCTTCGCATTTCTTTAAAACAAATAACAGGGCACTCTGCAGACAAAGATTAACAAAATGTATCACAGAGAGTAAATCAGAAATTACCATTAAACACACGCAAACACACACACATGTACACATAGTATTTTTTTAACTCCAAAATTAGTTCCTCTTTGCTATTTTAGATGCTCACACGAGATACACCGGTGAACAGAAAGTCTGCATCTTTTGTACATTAGCTTAATTTTCACCCTGGAATTAATACATGTGATGGCTGTATCACAGCTTATTTATTCTGTTTCTAAAGAGTTTCTTGTTACAAGCCGTACAGTCCATCTCAAATATACAAAACTGCTTATGAGATCTGATCTATCGTGAGTGCTCTATCAATAAATTCCTGTTGGAAGACTTCCGTAGCATTTGTTATGAACACGGAATTCTCCGTTTCACTTTGCAATGACTAATTTCTGAAGAACAGTCACTGTCCATACATAGCCTTCATCTACACATGGAAAGCAGACAAGTGGTTAAGAATTTTAACAGTAAGGGTGAAGTATTAGCACTTTCCTAAGTTGGTTATTCCTATTCTGTTGGTCACAGACTACCTTTGAAAACAATGGTTTGTTAAAGAGATAACTCATGTTTCCAGTAACATAAATTTTACTGGTTGCAGTATAGTTTAAAAGGCACAGAAAATCTGAATATTTCAGTGCTGGGCTCCACAGCTCTATCTAGAGTTCTTGCAGTAAACTCATAGCAACAACACAGCTGTAGTACAAGACCCACTATTTTCATAACTATGTATAGTTAAAAAAGGGGGAGGAGGTTGGTAAGCCCTAAAAACCTGAAACTATGGCTTGGCATATCCCAATATAGCTGCAGCCAGACCAGTTTTCTGGAACATTCAGAATAGAAAGCTGTAGTGAGAGGCTGGGGGTAATAAAGTGACTGACACTGTAAAAGGAGAACACTAAAACTAATCATGTTTGCTAATTACACCAAAACCTGTGATCATACTCTTCATATAATATTAGGTATTGGAGCTGTAAGCTACAAAGAGGAAAGGGCACAGTCACTGAGGTCTGCCTCACAGTCTGTCCATCTCCAGTCCCCACACTGGCAACATTCCAAATGCTGGTATGAAAGTAATTACTTCTATTTTATTTCATCTAATGTGGTGCCGCAAAGCATTTCTGGCCTTATCCACTAGATACTGACACTGTCCAGATCCAGTTGCTGTCAGTCATGTGCATTCAACACAGCAGTAGTGCAAAATGGCAGATATTGTGGATGTACATACTAGGCAGAGAATGGAGACTGAATTTCATACTGTGGGAGGTTCCAGTCTGAAAGAGATCTGTAGATAACTGAGTAGTGTGTATGGTGGGGATGCCACAGATGTCAGCTCAGATGCTGGGCCCATTGTTTTAAGGTGGTGAGGACACTGGTGACTGGCCCTGCAGCCATGGCAGTTATGATGGAGACAAAAGACAAGGTTGATGCGTTTATTCAGGATAACAGCCGCATCATGGCAAGTGAGCTATGCGCTGCAGGCATCAAGTTAAGTTAAAATACAAAATTCAAAGGGTTTGGCCAAACAGGAAGATGAATCAAGTCTTCTTCCTGCATGACAGCCAGACCCCACACCAGCCATTGTACAAGGGAGGCAACTGCAACAATGGGGTGGACTGTTCTCCCTCATCCTCCCTACAGTACCAATTTAACATCTTCCAACTGCCATCTTTTTGGCCTCTGAAAAATGCACTCCAATGAGCTGAAACACAGCATGTGTGAAGAGCTCTGATGCTACAGCAAAGGGTATTATGCAACCAGCATACAGCATCTCACACGAAGGTTAAGTGTGTTGATTAAAAATGAGACTTTGTGCAAAAATAATCTCAACTCTGTAAAGTATGTACCCATGATATATGTTTCTGAGAAAAAAAAATATGTGGAATTAATTTTGTACTGTCTCTCATACTTAAATGTTATTATACAGAGCATTCAACTTCCACTGACTTTCTCTTAAGTTGGCAATGTAGACAGTGAATGAAACAGAACAGTCCTTCAAAGCTGGCATGGCTTACAAGAATATTCTTCAGGTACCTGCACTATCATTAATACACTGTGACCAACAGCAGGTTTGACTATGTCACAACTATGGTGAAGGGTGGGAGAGGTGGAGTAGTGAGGATGTTTTACATTTCATGTTCCGTGTCACTGCACACTTATGCTGACAGCTGTACAAGTTGCCAGCATGTCTACTAGTTTTAATAATACTGCATCTGGTAAAATATAATCTCTCTCAACTTATGGTTCAAATAATCAACACTCTGAATTTTCTGTAAAATGTCCAATTAAATCAAACCACAAAAATCATAAGTGTGGGTGAATCTTGTAAATCAGTCATAGGATCATCTCCATTTACAAAAGGATATGCCTGGTAAGTTGTAACTGTCTCTCAGCTCTGTCTGTAAAAGGATCAAATAAATTACTGCCCCATATGTAGGAAGCATACTTTCTCCTGAAGCTCACCTTATTATGAAACATGGGAATGCTAAGAGTGAATGACTTTGAAGGCCAACTATAAAACACAGGCAGTTAGAAGAGTGAGCAGGCAATTCTTATAATACCGTTAGTAAACCTGCTAACATACCAGCTTAATACTGATATGCTTGGATTATGAACAGGGCTAATAAATGGAATAAATTATCCACTTTAAATCTCAATGCAAATGTTTTAAAACACCAAGAAAGATCAGATATCTCAGTCTGCAAGTGATTCCAGCCACAGTAAAAACACAATAAAAATAACCAAACCAATCAGAGAAAGGAGTTTCAAATGTGCTTAAAGGACTTTCTGTTTATATACACTTAGTACAAAGAGTGGTCTTCCCAAGTAAAGGTTTTCTTGGCAAACCTTGTGAAACAGCAGGCTAGGTCTTAGAACAGAGAAACTACATCTTTGGTGCCAAGCTGCAGCCGTTTTACCACACGCACTACATTTCAGGATGAATTTCAAACTAATCCACAAACACAAACAGTCCTTAGTTCTTCACATTCTCTTCTCACTTATTCTAGTTATTGACATTTAATAACTTCTATTATGCCCATATTACTGTGTAATGTCTGTATATACATAAGACTGAACAAAGAAGAAATGTACATTCTTGACATATAATATACATATATATATATATATATATATATAAAAAACACATAAATATGTATAAAGTCTTTGTTGTTATTTTTATGGCAATCAACTGCAGTGCCATTACTAATTTATCTTTATTACTAAATACTGTCTTCTTCTGTCCTGCCGTATTGTTAATGTCACCACTTAACATCACGGATAGTAAGTGGGAACAATTAACAAATGTAGGCCTTGAGTGCAATGTAATTCTAAAGGGAAGTTTTATGGTTCACTTTCCTCCGTACTCTAATGGACAAAACATACTAACAATACATCACAATTTATATGCCCAATTAACTTAATCTCATAAAAAAGTACTCAACAAGGTACCAAACCCAGGTCCTTGGACACTGTGTTCCTATGAATTAATGTCCAATGGAGGAGATATCACAAAACAGTGTATTATATATAATATGGGCAGTTCCCAATTTTAGAGTTCAACAGTAACTCTAATCTTCATGGCACTCAACATAAATCAGCAAAACATTTATTTGAAAATTTCAAATAAACACATAACATACTTTAGATGGAGCACTAATGCATCAATCATGGTGTGTTGCCTACATATGTCAAGTTCTCAGTCTTGCTATCCTGCTTATGTGTACTACATGTTACCTCACACCTCTCTCCTTGACTTATCTTCCCTGCTAAGAGCCAAGGCATATTCCAGATCAGCCTGCTCCTGCTCCAGTCTTTTGCGACGCTCCTCCTCCAGTTGGAGGCTCTCAGCTGCTGCCCATGCCAGCTGCTGGTCCTCAGGTGGTATGTCTGTATGAGCTTTTAATCCAAGGCCAGCAGCAAATGGGTCCGTTGACACCCCTCCATTCATTTTAGATGTTGGGGTGGGAAACTCACTTGCAAAACCAGAATCAATTTCAAGTCCAAATGGGTCAAGCTTGGCACCACTGGTTGGAGATGATTTAACATCCCTCTCGTCATCAAATGGATCCGATATATTGAAAGGATCCTCATAACGGTAATTTCGAAATGGGTCTTCTGTGAATTCCAGACCAGCATAGAGATGTTGTGGATGCTGTGCTGCTGCTGCTGCGTTGGTGGTAGCTGATCCCCTTGTGGCTGTTGGCACTGTCTGGCTTGAAACTTCATCTGCTGCTTCAGAAAACTGAAGAAGGGGGAGGAGGAGCAGAATTGTTTTTAAGGCTGAAAAACATACAAGAAGAAAGCAAAGGCAGAGAGCCTGGTTACACAGCTGCAAACCTCTGGAAGAGAACAGAAACTTCAACAGTAATTATTCTCTCTGTTACCGTTGACCGGAATCAGGCGAAGGCAGGCAGCGTGGACAAACATGCATGTGGGCAGGCAGGCGTGCCAAATTAGGAATGTAGAACCTAAAATAATCATAATAAAGGAAACAAAATATAACTGAAGCAAAATGCAGTGCAAGAACACTTTACTGCACCTACAAGTATTAAAAAATAATCATGCAAAACTGTGCTTCATTAACTGAATAAAGACAGATTAAGGTACTAGCAGACAGGTTTTAATTCAGTAGAAATTAACAAAAATACAGATAGCTTCCATCACACCACAATAAACACATAATTACCAATACATATGTTATATATACATATTACAAAGTTAACTGATATGCTCGTAACACCTTCCACAAGTTTACTAACAACAAAATACAACATTAATATTTGTCAAAGATTTTTATTCACCAACTAATGCACAAGTAATTGTCTTAAAAACAATATTAAAATTTATATTAAAATAGGTCTGACATGTTTTGGTGCAGTCATACCATCCTCAGGGAGTGCATTATTCATGCTTGTTAAGTTACACTTGTGTGTATGTTGCACTGTTCGGAAGTAGACTCAGTCTACTTCCGAACAGTGCAACATACACATACCAACAAGGACCTACTAATATATGCAGCCATATCACCACTGAATCACACACCGATGTACCATAATTAGCTGTTTTAACAAGAGTAACTCTAGCAAGCATGAATAATGCGCTCCCTGAGAATGGTGTGATTGCACTGAAATATGTCAGAGCTATTTTAATGTAAATTTTAATATTGTTTTTCAGACAATCACTTGTGCATTAGTTGGTAAATAAAAAACTTGTATATCACGATGCACGGTACGAATGTGAAAATTAATATTTGTGTATAAAAGGTTATGTGTATAGATTAGTGGTTGATATACTAAAATAATGTGTGTGAAAAGAATGTCTGTTGATAAGTAATATGAAAAGAAAAATACATTTCTACTGATTATTACTTCAAAATTTATATAATACAGCTTTCAAGTGTTTCATAATTCAGTAGGGTGGTGAAGCAGTAATGCTGTAGACTTTAACTGGTGCGGTGCCCAGTTCGAATCTCAGCTGGGGAACTGTCTATCCTGAGGATTTTCATAATCTTCCTCAGTTCCTCTACGCAAGTGCATCGATTAGGCCATGATCACTTTCTTCCAAATCCTTTTTTGCTTCATCATCACCATCATTCACCATACTTACACAGCCAAATTAGTAAAGTACAAATGTTTCCCTATCTACATTCCCGAGTAATGAGCAGCCACATTACTAATCCTACCCCAAAAATTGCTTTTAATTTGCTTATTTTTCTTATGTCTGAACATCCAACAGTTTTGTTATGAGGTTTACCGTAATATTAATTCACAATGAAATGAAACAAACTAAAAAAGTACATTTGAAATTTATTGCAAACCCTTGACATAAAATTTCGCGCAAATGTATCTCAGGTAGTTTTAAAGTAAGGTATCTTGATGGACAAGCCGTAACATTGTGCAATTTGCACAAAAAAACACAAGCTACATGACAAAATGAGCTATCATTGTCAGCACATGGCGATGAGAAGCAGGAGAAGAAAGAGGTGGGGGTGGTGGTGGGGGTTGTGTTGCGTATGCACATTGTTCATGGACAGCAGATAACATTACAGTCTTTGGTATCTACAATAATTCTATCATATCTGCCATTATAATTTCATATTACTACAAGCTTCTGCACATTAGTACTTATCTGCCTCAAAGAACTTTACCATTCCAGCAGATGATTCCATGAGAGGTTTGGCCAGGTAGTGTGACTGGAGCAAAATAAAATGGAGAGAGGTAGGTGGCTGTGGTGGCAACACTACACAGAAATAAATAATTCAGCCAAAATGGGAAGAACTAGCCACCATACAGTACTGAAATATACAGCACATACACACAGGATGAGGAGAGCAAACATGGAGGGTATTAAAGTGAAATGCCAACTTGATGCAACTAGGTAATTTATTGATGTATTCTTACTTTGACATGTTTCGGGTACATACGCCCATCAGCAGGAGCATTAGATGTTGCATTGCAGCATATGGTTTTCTGCACAGAGTGTTTTGATGGGGGGTGGTCTTGAGAGCCACTGTGTAGGTTGTGTTTACGATGCGGATGGTGCCAGCACCATCCGCACCGTAAACATGACCTACGCAGCGGCTCTCAAGACCACCACCCATCCAAAAACTCGGTGCAGAAAACCATATGTTGCAACTCAACATCTACTGCTCCTGATGATGGGCATATGTACACGAAACATGTCGAGCTAAGAATACATCAATAAATTACCTAGTTGCATCAAGTTGGCATTTCACTTTATTTCATGAGGAAGATGCACGGTCAAACAACCCTCATGGAGGGTATTCTGTGAGTATATGCTTACAACGAACATGAATGAACACCAATATCTTAACATGGGATGCATACGGTTCACCATCTTTGTCGACAGATTTTACAAGTTTGTACTGCCTTCATCATATCATGTCATACTATTTTTACACCTTACTTAGTACGAATATTTATATTTATACAGATAATCCCTGACTTATACTGGGGTTCTGAGGACCAGTTTGTAAGGTGATAACATCATTTAGAAATAACTTATACATATACACTAATAGACCACTAGTACAACAGTATAAGGTCAGTATGCATCAGACATACAAACAGAATAACATACGCAGCATCATACTACACTGATGAAAAAAGGAACAAGGTACATCAACTCGCTCGCATGCACACACACACACAAACACGCGCGCGCGCGCACACACACACACACACACAATGCATTAACTATTCACAGGACTTACAAAGTGTAACACAGGAATAAGTATAAGGGGTCAAAAGTTGAAGGCTGTATGTCAGGAACCGTCTGTACTTTCTTCTTAAAATACTCTCTTTACAATCTATGCTTGTACTGTAGGCCCTTCTACAACTATATCTCTGTTAAAATTTCAGAACTGATTGGTTATAAAACTGTACTTATTTTCCAGTCCAATAAATGACAGCACAAACTGATTCAGTAATTTAATATTGATTTCAGTTTATCCTGTGTCAAAATGAGACTTATCATGTCACTTCATTTTCTTCCTGTGAACCCAGTGCTTCATTTAGTCAGCCTAATATGATTAACTGAGAACAAAAAATGTTTATAAAAAAAAGAAAGGAGAAAGTGCTGAGTTTATGTTAACATTCAGGAAAATGGTGGACCAATATCACAGAAACTTCAGTGGCACTTGAAGGCTAGAATGCATTAATAATAAAGCTTCTGGGCCTAGCTTAAGGAGGACAGAATGGCAATTCTGGAGATAACTGTAAGTGGTGTAAAATGTTAAGAGATTACTATAGATTAGGCCAGATGGAAGGGCCATGCTGACAGACCACTGAAAGCTGGCTCAAGATGCAATGGAGTTACAAACCTACATGGCAAGGAGTTACAGTGGGATCAAGACCACACAGGAAAGATGATACAGGTATTTACATACATAATCTATGCATACAAGAGACAAAGAATTACTTTTTAATCTTCAATTTGCACTCTTTCCAAGACAGCTGATAAGTGTATGAGAATCCTGCTCACCATACAGAATAAACTTTCACTTCAAATTTCTGAATATCGTATTAAATAACTGCACACAACTGACAGTTAACACTCTGTGATTCATGCCTAAATTACTCCCTTAAAATAGATCTGTCTGTTATGACTAGTACAACAGAAATTCAGGAAATGGGAATATCAGCTGACCACAATTCAATTTCACGGTGCAAGAAAATAGTCTTACCTTGCTGTCAAAATTTGCGAAGTCAGCAAATGCACCTGAACTGTTTGAAAATGGATCATGTTGTTGTGCAGCTGGTGTTGGAGTTGTTCCAACTCTGCCTCCAAACGGATCAGCAGCAAATGGATCTACTTGAGTACTTGGATTGCTGAATGGATCTCTACTGGCACCAGCTCCACTCACTGCTGTAGGTTCAGGACTAGGTGTTGGAGGAAGAGGGGCTGCTCGCAATGTTGGCTGTTGAAGGGGGCGTGGAGGTGCAGGACGTGGGGGAGGTTGTTTGCTTTTTTTCGGAGGTAATGCTGGACTAGGACTTTCAGGACGAGGTGGAGGTCCACTGCTTGCAGGTTGAAGAGTGGCAAATGGATCACACCCAAATGGGTCTTTGCCTGACACCTGGAATGAAAATAAATTCAAAATTACCACACAAATGAATCATTAAGATCCTTAAGCCACAAAAATATACTAAATTAATTATGAACTATAAATTAAACACATCTGTATAAAACGCACGCACACACACACACACACACACACAAACTTACATCAACAGGTGTTTTCAAAGCAGACTGCTCTGCTCCTGCATCTCCAAAAGGATCAAAGGGATCATTCTTGGCTGTAACAAATCAAATGAAAGAGCAATACAAACTTTGTGACAGGAAAACAAAAGACAAAGTACTTCTATCAACTGCAGTATGAGCCACTAAAATTCCTTACATTACTTTCAACGTAAAGTCAATTCTTATCTCCATCTGATCATTCTGATAACTCCCCTGCCACTTCTTTCAGTCTCCACTACCCAGCATACACCATGTTCAATACATTATGAAGGGGTGCTGATAAATCCTTAGCCCAACCAGGAAGGAAACAAGCTACAGCGACCAAACTTGGGATTTATTCAACATACTCCCCACAAGGCTCAACACACTTCTTAGCCCGTTGCTCTAACTTTTGCAAGTCACCCAAAAAAAAAATTTAGAAGGCTCAACGTCCAACCAGATCTCCACAGCAGCAATGACCTCCACATTGGACGAAAAGTGGCAAACTTTCAACTGTTTTTTCAGTCCAGGGAACAGACGGTAGTCCCACGGGGCAGATCCGGAGAATAGGGTGGATGATCAAGACAATGGAAGCCCAGGTAGGCCAGTTTCTTCTGGTTTCCAAGTGCACGGTGAGCGGGGGCATTGTCGTGCAAGGACAAGACACCTTTGGTGACCTTCCCGCAGCGATTTTCCTTCAAAATGTCCTTCAATTGCAACAGCAGAGATGAGTAGCACTCCGCATTGACAGTTTGGCCCTTTGGAAGATAATCAATGAGGAGGATGCTGTCTTGATCCCAAAAAATCGAGGCGATAACTTTTCCAGTGGATTTTTGCACTCAAAATTTTTTGGGGCAGGGTGAGCCGCTATGCCGCCACTCCATTGATTGTTGCTTTGTCTCCGGATCATAGTGATATAACCAGGTTTCGTCCATGGTCACCAATCGCGAAAGGAAATCATTTGGATCGCGCTAAAAAAATGCCAAGTGTTTCTCAGGCGACTGGCACTGTTGACGTTTTTGATCTGCGTTCAGGCATTTCGGGACCCACTTCGCGGAGAGATTCCGCATGTCCAAATCCTCATGAATGATGGATCCAACCCACTCACGTGAGATGCCCAGTTGTTCAGCTATTGATTTAGCCGAAATCTGGCGGTCTTCCAAGATTAGCTCCTGAATTTGATCAATAATCTCTGGGGTGGTCACTGTTTTGGGTCGTTCAGGACAAGGTGCATCACAGGTGGAAAAATCACCACGTTTAAACTGGGCCACACAGTTTTTGACAGCAGTATACGATGGCGCATTTTCCCCTAATGTTTCTGTCAGAATGGCGTAAATTTCCTTCAGTGCCTTGCCTTGCAGGAAAAAAACTTGATGACAGCTCGTGTCTCCATGTTGGTGAAATTGCGTGCTACGCCTGACATGCTTCCTTTCAGCCTCTGTAACAAGAAAAGACTTGTAATTCGGCACATGGACAGACCCCTCTTTCCAACGACATTATCCTGTCCTACAACATCGGGAAGTAGGTCGGGCTAAGGACTTAACAGCACCCTCTCGTAATGTAATCATAGTACATACCTTAATTTATTCATATCTAATAAATACAATTTTTACATTAATTATGTTCCATTCCCTGAAGACTGCTAGCATTATGATGCATGATGTATGTTCATAAAAATTTGCAACAGCTTCTGCGGATGGGATAAAAAACACTTCATACAAATTAACACCCATCATCATTTTTTCTGCCCATCTATTATACATCTGATATGTATTAAACAAAACTAATACATAATTGTAGCAGCAACAATAATTTCAGCTATTAATTATTCCATATAACAGCTCGTTATTTCATATAATAATGTCCCAACCACAGTCAAAACACAATGTGCAGCTATTCCTGACTTAAAGTATTTATTTCATATAGTAATGACCCCACCAAATGTATGAATGCTGATGTAAAGTCAGAATACTGAATCAGAACCCAGAAGCCAATTTGGAAGTGAATTAAAAACATTTAAACACATTTAATTACCACTTGTAGCAGTTGCACCAAATGAACTGAAGGGATCTGCTGTAAATGTGTCCTGAAAGGATAACCAAACAATTTACATTAATAATGTTGCAAATAAATTACAATAGGCAAAACAAAAATTAGCACCAGGTATCTCATTGCTAATAGCTATAAACTCTGTAGGATTATTTAAAAATATCTGGTCTTCAAGGTATATCATTGTTTGATAAATGTCAGGGTGAAAGGATTAAGTGGTGACAAAACATCTGACACTCTTACATTCAAGAAAAGAAAAGAAAAAAAAAAAAACTGTACTTACAGAAGACTTAGATGAAAAGGCAGCACTGAATGGATCATTTGAGCTAAATGGATCTGCAACAGGTTGGTTTGTTTTTGTACTCTTAAATGGATCTGAAACAAGCAAATGGCATACTATAACCATACACAGACACAAAATTATAGAATGCACAAAACAAACTCACAAGATTCAATCAGTATTTCCAATAGCATCTCACCATCCTTAAACATATCCTCGCCACTGAAGTCCGAGCTGCCACCACCACCACCTGTTGGTCCATTGAAGCCACTAAATGGGTCCTTCGCATTGCCTGTGAAACCCTTATTCTGAAAACATAACAGTTTTAATGTATACTTTAAAGTCAGCTGCATCCAGATATTTCTTAAGAGCCAATGAAGCTGATATACTACATCAGCACTGTTCCAAGAGTAGTCATGTAATTTGTTTATAATGCAACATACAATGTACCAACAAAACACTTTTTCCAGTCTGGATGTCAACTGAATTTAAAGTACACAAAAATCTTGTTAGGTTACTTAAAATTAGTGCATATGAAATGTATAAGCTAAAACAAGGGAGCACCTCATATAGCTTGTTTTAAATTTGCTTTAGCATGTGAGAAAAAAAAAATCTTAAACATATGACCGAAGGGCTGAAATTGAAGAGCCTGTGTCAGTTATTTGTATATGCTGGTGATGTAAATACAATGGACAGCACACCGCAAAGACCTACACAGACCTACGCCTTAGACTGTGGGACCACTAGTACTGGCTGCTTTCAGGTAATACAAAATGTAAATAATTGCAAAAACAATTACATCATTTACACTTTGTACTACCTGAATGCCTAAAAGATGACTTCCTTTGGTCAAAACATGTTGCCTTGTATTGACTGAAAATTCAATTCTACGTACAGTAAAGCTGTAGATGGGTAACTAATTTTAAAGAAAAATTTTTTGATTTAAAATATTTATGGTTGGGTTTGAAGGCTCGAGAGGTTTGCTGTCCTTGGAATGTCATGTACTGTATAACATGTCAGCAGAAAGTGATAACAATGTGTGCATGTTTTAAATTCAGTAACTGTAATAGAGTTTGATTTTGTTATTGAGCACATGCAGTACTCTTCAAGTGATTAATTTTTAATCAAAATACTTACTTTATTTACTGCTTGAAATGATGTGCAGCCTGCCATGAATTTTAAAATTATCAGTTTGACACATGCACTACTTGCAACCCCTGACCTACACATGAGTGGTGGTTCCCATCAAGTTAAGACAATGCTCTCATCTTCCATTTGGGGTAATGCACAAATTTTCAGCACATACAGGGACTGTTCACAAAGTCTAAATTGTTTCCCAGAAGGATGAATTGGAAAAAGGGCTCAAAACCTTTGATGGCCACTGTGATCTCCAGAATTTAACTCCAGTACTTACACCTACAGGAATACGCGAAGTGAATAAGGCAGTAAAATTAGTGACACAGACCATCTGAAGTGAAGAATCACAGATACAACTGAAACTCCAGACATTCAGTCAGGTGTGGCAAAAACTAGAACCAGTGGACACATTTGAAGCACTTAGTAGGGCTGATATTGAACTCTGCTAACGGAGATAAACTCTATTATTTCCTACTTTTGTTTCATTCTGTTACAGAATTAAAAAGCCTCAAAATTGCACCACAAATATTCACTACATATGATAGTACACATGCACATGGGTCCATACACATCTTGATGTTTAGTTGTTTTGGAGAGCAGACAAAGACAAATAAAGGGTCTGGACTTCATAATAACAAACAGTTCCTGAAACCATTTTATTCAAAAAATCACACACACCATTTCTATTTGTTACTCTTGTTCCTAGCTACTCTATGCTGGTTTGCTCGAGTGCATGTGTGCATGTGTTTGTAATTTGGGCAACTATTTTGTATGATCCTGTTTTATTAAACATTTATAATATTCAGAATTTTACTTTAATGAAGATGATTATGTATGTGTATCAGTAAGTTTGTCTCTGTAGCACAAAATCAATATTACAACAAAAAGAAATATAATATATATGGATAATTATTACACTACCTCAGCAATGTGTTACACAGGCCACATTACAAGAAAAGATCATACTCCATGACTTCTTGATGCTGATACTAAACACAGGTGGATATCAATTTCAAGCTCTGGCCACATATATATGTAAGGAAGAGACATCTGGTTCCCACTGCATATGTAAGTAGAGTGTGTCCACCAAGAAAGCTGAAAATAAATGTCACTCTCTGGCTACCAGCAGGAAATGCATGACTCACCATGAAGTTTCAGAAGTTTCCTATATACATAACAACGCTGAAAATGCTGTCCCTGCAGGCTATCTCTCGCCCTCCCTCTCCCCCTCCCTTCCTCTCTTTCTCCACTTAAATAGGCTGCAACTCAAACAAATCAATTGTTATTGAGAAACTTAAAAAAAAAAAAAAAAAAAAAAAATCTTAAAATTTTTTTTTTTTTTCATCTTCCTTTTGGGATTTTTACACCAACCCACCCACCCAAACACACATACAAATACTTTTTCCTTAAATTTTTTCCAAAAAAAAAAAACACC
>Ga0123355_10007627_pt1 | contig 16245 bp, 5 predicted proteins | sample TergutEmb28metaG_3_FD_89872 | JGI IMG/M metagenome (GOLD analysis project Ga0123355, IMG submission 89872) | Embiratermes neotenicus P1 segment gut microbial communities from Petit-Saut dam, French Guiana - Emb289 P1 | ecosystem: Host-associated > Arthropoda: Insects > Digestive system > Gut ...
CAACAAATATAGGTACTGAATATTTTAAACGTGGTATATACTCTCCGTTTTTTCCTCTTCAAAATGCAGTTTGTTTCATAAATCTAACGTATTTGGTTCCTGTATTATTCACATTTTATATAGTGTGTGTGCTAAAATTAAAAAAATAATTCCGGCGCCAAAACGTTAACATGTTAATTTCAATGAAGACGAAGAATTTTTTGACTATCTGAGCAACCAGTGGACTCTCAAGAAGAAAATAGATCCGTGTAGATTGTCTGTTGTTATTACATAGTGTGAAATATGTAATTTTTATGACAATATTAATGAACTTCTTCAGGAAGTTCACGTTTGTATAAACAATGGAAGATTCGGCCTTTATAACGAAGTTATATGGACACCAAAGCCAAAACAGCGATATGACTGAATGGACACCGTTCCCGTGTTCTTGAGGAGCTACTCAACCAGGTTTATGCCTTACTGGTTATTTGCAACTATTAGATAACATATTTTAAATGTCAAGTACCTTCAGTAAAGCCATAAAAATACCCCCAATTAGGGATGTTCGGTGTGTATAAATTCGCACCTGTACACAAGTCCAGATCTGGCTTGACGACTTTGCCTCATGGGTGTGAAGCTTCTGTACCCGCAAATCAGCTATACATTTTGTTTAGCCTAAGCGTATCTATTTCCTTCATCTATGTGTAATTAATATGTACCAAGATTTAAAAAAAAATCTAGTTTAACATGTATTCTTAGTCGTTAATTAGTGAACATGCCACCGTAAACTACGAAAGCCTTAAACTGAAATACTCAAATAACTTCTGTAATTTACCAAATGCAGACAGGATAGCCTATTACAAATCTTACGCCAATTTCGAAGTCCAGTTTTTTTATAATCGAAAATTACAGAATCCAAAAACAGTATAATCAAAAAATGAGTATCACTTTAAACACAACCATCTTTATTATACAATAGAGTATATGTGTCTAAGTAAGCAACATGTTTCGACTTAAATTAGTCCATCTTCAGGCTCTTAAACAACTTTAAAATGCACATTGAGGAAGATAATACACGATTAATCGCTTCTCATTAATACAATCTGAGATTAGTAGAACAAACTAAAAGAACAAAAAATGGAGTAATATAAAATAGAATAGCATAAAATAATGCATGTTAATCGGAAATATTACATCAATTACAAATTACCTTCCATTTCTTAATCCGCAAAGAGATTAATTTAAATAAATTCTATGTTTTCAACTGAAATAAATTTCTCCCTTATTCTTAACTCTTAAATTTTTGGAATTATTAAGTGAATACCTTCGTGTATTTAATACACATGTAGGTTCTATTAGAGAAAGGAAATTCGCTACGATAATTTCATTATCTTCGAAACCTCATGTAGTTTAAAAGAATTCCTAGAATAAAGAAATAACTATTTATTTTTCTTCACTCCGTTGTAAGCCATTGGAAGATATTTTCCTTTCTACAGGAAAAAAATATGTAGTGGCTATACTGAGTTGGGAAGTACTATTGTTCCTGTGTAACTAGCAAAAAATTTAAGCCCGCAGGATGCCAAAGATTTGACACCTGAATAATATAAGAGACCAGTTAAACTCCATGGCAAATTTTAATAACGGTCTGTAAAGGAAAATGTTATAAAAATCTGCTTATGTAGGGTGGTATTTTACGTGCATTTGCGGAAGGGCAGACGTGCAGGATTTTGCGCAGTTTGTCCTTTTCAGAAAAATCAATGTACTTATTTCCATTTTGGCAGGCAGGTATAAAACAAGTGTCTGTTTGCATTAATCTGATGAATATGAGAAGACACTCTAAGCAAAGTAAAACTAGTCCCTGTATTAAAAGAACCGCGAGACAAGAAGTTTGCCAATTGGCAGTACAGCCACGAATTCCTATTTTATGTAACAGAGTGAAGATAGTGCTTAGCATTCGGTGTAGAAATTTTCCTCTTCCTAGGGTTTGACACTTCTCTGGTACGATATCATTTAAAAGTACCTATTTCTGAGTTTGGACTCAAAGTATAATTTTCGTATAATTCATCATTATATGAAGTAGTGCATCAAACAGATATTAATAAATACAAAATTACAAATCGGAAAGAGAGGTGAAAAAACAGAGGTGACTAGGAGAAGTCCATTAAGGAGGCGAAGGTCCGCACTGGACTGTAATGTCATCTAAGAAGAAGAAGATGAGGAAGAAGAAGAAGTAAATATTTTCGTCTCATCCGAAAAACCAGAATTACAAATAATTAATTTGGATCGTCTTTCAGAAATATCAAGCCGTAGGAACGGGCGAAATTTCCAGAAGGAGTGGGAGGTTGTGTAGCCGTGATTAAAACCCAGTAACTTTATCATAATAAAACCGAGGCTAGATACCCTGGTCTGCATCAATAATGAGAAACTTTGAAATGGCAGGCAGGTTGCCTATTAGCGATATAAAGTGAAGAATGTTTCAAAGTTTTGGGCGCCAACCAGCCAAGATACAGGCGATGTGACTCTCGAATACGTCAAGTTGAATTAACATTTCAAAAGCCACAGTTAATCTGAATTAGACCCTTCCTCACACAAAAAAAAATCCCATCTGCACTACACAGACAATAATTTTGTGCTGTTTAGGGAAATAACAATGTCAATCGTGGAAGAGTTTGAAGCACATACATATATATTCTGTGCTCAGCATTTGGTGTCTGAAGGTGTCACAGCTGGAGAAGTGTAGATGCCACCAATCTGTCTGTATTTGTTGGCATTTTTTTTTTTTTAAATCTTACCTTTATTCCTGCCACAGACTATAATTCCGCCTCCGCATTACATGGGTTACTGCATGCAGCAACACAAAGAGATGAACTATCATGCACATATATACAAGTTTATACGTATTTTATCTGACAGACTCTCTTACTTAGGGCACTTGTGCGTGTATAACCGATCTCGGCGTAGTAAGGGGTTACAAAATGCTACTACTTTTCCCGACATCTAGCATGAAGTAAGGACCATTTCAGTTTTTACACAAGCCTCAGCCTCTAACAGAAATGAGTACCAGGAATATTTCCTGGGGATAAAGACGGCCGATGCCTAGGGCCGACAACCTTAACCACTTTCATGTGCCGGTTTTTATGAAATCTGAGAACCTCCACCTCCTAGAACCCTCACGGCCTGCCCACTTCTGTACAGGAATTGTTTTACCTTCGCCATACCTTCTACTAGGTCTACAGAATCCTAACAGCAAGCCTCAGTCTGTTTATCTGTAGGAAGGGCGTGCAACATGAACTTATTAAAATATTAATTTAGGTTAATCGTGAACCAAGAGATTTTAAGAACTCCCTGGAAGCTAGTTTTAGAACTGTCTAGATATGTGAAATGGCAGAAGGTCGTGGAGGTTATCGCGACAGTAAATATCGAATTGAGTGTCTTCTGGTAATTGATCTCCTGCAGTGTGGCACAAATTTACGAAAGTTTTAGGGGAGCTTAGTGGCTCCATCTTTAGAACAGAAGATTTCAAACATTTGTTTTCTCCGAAACCTTGGCAAATCTGCCATATTTCACGGTGTAACAACCCAGTAGACAGTAATCTTCGTAGGACAATGAATGTCAGCTGACTTGCCTTGAAGAAACAATAGACTTATGCAGCTGCCTCCTCAGTGTTTCGGCGGCATATCTTTACGGAGCCATCTGGTAGGAAGGTTGGGTACCCGGCTTCCTGGGAGGTATTGGTTATTAATTCTAATCAGTGAAGATATGGGATATTGATGATGTGAACGGCGTTACTCATTTGTTCTACATGGCAGACAATTAACCGGAGGCACAACGTCACATTGATATCATGTGACCAATTTGGTTAGCAGCAACGAAATGCCTTAGATTCTTTTATGATTTAAAGCAGAGGTGAATGAGCACATCAGAAGGAATTAGAATTGCAACTGAAGAGATGCAGCCTGAGTTTTGAGGGAAGTAAATATGTAGGTGGACTTAAGGCGATTATTCCTGTGTGTGCTCGTTGATCAAATATTTATTCCACACAATATAGTGATACACAACATCACAATGCAACTCAATTAGTCCACTAGTTTCGCCTTAATATAAGCCACCATCAGGCCTCTACTTTTTCAAGAAACATTTTTAGTCAAATCTCGTTCCTTGTCGCATTTAAAGTTTTGACTAAAAGTGGTTAAAAAAGAAGAGGCTTAGTAATGATTTATATTAAGTCGAATTTAGCAGGATAATTTAGTTGCATATGGTGTTGTGTATATCTGTATTCCGTAAAATAAATATTGGATGTAAGTAGACTTACTTTCGAAACAAGAGTGCAATTACGCAGATTCCATTAATGTTTTTCTCATTCTGAAAACAAAATCCGTTCAGTGTTCCAGGTACTGTAAAATAAAACCTTATTGTGAAGTGGATACTGCAATTTGATCACGTTATACTGAATTTTGCAAATCTTATTCGAAAAAGTTTCTGCTAGCTTGTCTTATGTGCATTATTCACGACATATTGATAGCTTCTTACATATGGGTAGAACTATAAAAACAACGTACAGAATGGCGCAAAAGTGATGTTACACTTTATTTCTGTTGTAATATTAACAGTCTAGGTGGAAGGTAACCCGCTGTGTTTTATAAATTCATAATAAAATAAACCATTCAATCTAACACACCCTACAAAACGTATAATGTCTGTTTATATAAAATTGTTACATGTTTAGCAACTATAGTGTCATAATCAGTTTGTAAAATTTTGAGGCTGAGATCTCTCTATCCATACAACGATAATTAAAATTATAAAGTAGTCTCCTTTTACATATTTTATAAACCTGATGATTACACAATCGAGTCGAAACACTTATCAGTTTTGTAGAAAGGAGTTGCTTTTTTTGAAAGCAGTATTTCTGGTATACTTCATTATATACCATATAGTTATCATTAAGAGACTCTGCATTTTGCCGCACAAACTTGTGCCTATGTGTATCGTAAGCTTCTACAGTAAAAACTTGTTATTTCCCAGTGTAGTCTTAACCTACTGATCTGTACAATCAGCACGCACGGATTTTGTTCTCAGTGCAGTAGTAACGAAAGAACTGTTCTCAAAATTATAAATAGTTGTTAAATGATCATAGTACCAAATTTCTCTGCTATTATGTGCTCTTAATTTGGAGTCTGTTTTAGTTTCCTGGGAAATGGCCTAGTCACACGTTTCTTCACAATCCATACTTGCGTCTGATGGGAACTGGCGCCGGGATCCTCTCTGTACGATAGGACCCATTAGTTACGTTTTCAGGAATCTCCTCACCATCAGCAAGCGACTCTGAAAACCGCCGGACTTCTTGCATTGTTACAAATGGCTCCGGATGACAGGGTTAATATAGTATTCGCACATTCACACATTAATCCACCTTCGCCTTTTATCAGGCTTTCACTATTTCATGGAATTCTACGAAGTCATAACAATATTGTATACTAAGTTATTATTTTATTCTAAACGCAGGCAAAAACAATCATTTTTGGCGTGAGAAAAGTGAAATATATCAGGATATAAAAATAACTTATTTAAATTTGTTTTTAAGTAAATCTTGTATTACAAAACTTTTCGTGAATATTTCATTCTCTGATAGAACTTTTCCTTGATAATATACAATGTGATAGTAAATCTCAACGTTTTCATAATTCGTTCCTCGTGCAAATGTAACGTAATTTGGACTCATGTGCAATGGTTAAAAAAAATTCGAAAGCATTGGAATGAAAAGTTTTGTTAACTGCAGTGTGTGTATGCAAGTGATAAACTGACTTTAAAAACTTTATAAGACGCGATTAGGTACGGGCGAAATATGGGTGTCTCTACATTTATGCATCAATAACAATATCCAGCAGCATTTCTACCACTTCTGTTACACAGAATTTCACACAAATCGGGAGAATAAATGCGGAAAATACTGATACAAGTTCCTTTTCCACCCGATAAAGTATGTAGATTTCAATGTGACGATTTTAAAGAAAATCAAAATCAATCAGTATATAAAGTGTAACCTTCCGCTTCCTGCTTCTTGTAATACCTATTTTCCAATAGGCAGTGGTGCCAGTCATCCTCTGATTCACTACTTGTCGGCGGAATTCGTGAAGCATCGATCTTACAGAGTGATACACTATCCTTTTTCAAACAGCGCAGTATTCTGTCTTTTAGCGAAGAAAGTATACTTGCAGCAATCACATTATACATAATAATACTGTAGACACTTCCCTACAAACAACTTCTGGTTTCCCCATCAAAACCCTGAGTTCATTTCTCTTCTCCACCATGTGTACCACATTCCCTGCCCATCCAACCCTCTTCAGTTGATCACCCGAATAGTACTTGGTATGGAGTCAGGTAACGAAGATCCTCTCTGGGAAGTTTCTTCCAATATACTTTTATTTTCTCCCTTCTAAGCCCAAATACATTCCTCACCACACTACTCTGGAAGAACCTCAGCCTATGTTGTTTTAACGTACGAGACGTAAGATTCACACCCAGGCAAAATTATAATTCTGTGTACTTTATTCTTTATGGCTTAAGATAGCAAAAGGAAAAACGAAAGTTTCTTGACCGAAGATAAGTTGGAATTTTCCGAATCTAATTTTGTATTCATTTGACGCTCTAAAAGAAACAATGTTTTGCTCTGCCGGGAATCAAACCCGAACCTCCCATTCCTTCAGCCGGTAGCTCAAACACTACTCGTACTAACCCAACTAACTGAAACAGATATGGGGCCAAATCTGCATATTTTAAGGGACAACGATTGGCTTTGTGAGTACCAAATTACCTCGAAATCACCCTGCGTGACTGAAATATAAATGGTATCTTGCATCAACATTCAGGAAACACTTCACGTGACCACGCTAGCTATTCTTAGTGAGGTAGGCCTACAGAAGTTTCCAAACAGAAGAACAAAGGCTTCATTAAAACACGGCGACAATAATCTTGCAGCACTGATCCACTGAATTTTAATTGGTTGGATAATCACTGAAAAGCTTCAAACTTATTTAATTGTATGCATAAATGGGTTTCCAAGAAACACAGACCCACCAAGTTTATGTACCTACGTTTTCAAGGGACCGTAAATAGTTTTAAACAGTGGTCGCTAATGTAAAATTCTCCAGCTTTGATGTGTTTTATTCCTTCCTAATAATGGACCGTAAATTTTGAAAGAGATATAATAAAACATGTTTAGAAATTTTATTGTACCTCCAACCCTTCATGAGAATTCCTAGAAACATGTCTTTCCTCATATTCATTTTAGTTGTCTGAACATAAAATTCTTGGCAAACCGCAAACATTTGTCGGTTTTAAGCGCTAGTACTAGATTTTAAAATCAAGGTAAGTTCTGCTCAACCTCTATAAAAGTGAAAGAGTGCAGCCCTGCTCCTTACTAGGAAATGTAATTTTAATAGAATAAGTGTGAGGTCAAAATGTATTCCCTGTAATGTAACCCTACTGGTTTTTGCACACACACAATTTACGTATCATATAGGCCTTCTATGTGCATTATGTTTGGCGTCTCTCATCATTTTGTATTTCGCGTTGGCGCTCCTGTCGTCTATCGTCATGTATATGAAACTGACCCGGTCTGTCGCAGCGTTACGTCATGTGTGGGAATGAGGTCAGTGTAGCTGCACATGCACATGCGCAGTGTTGTCAATATGAAATTACACATATTTCTATTACATATATTAGTAGTAGTAGTAGTAGTAGTAGTAGTAGTAGTAGTGGTAGTAGCACCAACATATGCCCACCAGTATTGAAATTATTTTACATACCCAATGATCTCCCATATGCTTCGGTCAAACATATGGCCATTTTCAGAGAGATAAAATACAAAAGACGTGCACGTTACAAAATACTGAAATATCAGAACCAATCAACAGATGTAGAATGGCAATCATGAAAGCCACAATTCACGATAAACCACGCTGTACTCTACATGTAATTCACTTATTTCATGCACGTTAGCACACAGATATTAAACCCACTGCTGTGAAAGCTATCTTCATCAAAATACCCATCGACAGTGCCAACGACTACGACAACGACACTTGTACGAGTCTTTAGGAGTCTGTTCCTAGTGACATGAACATACACAAATTCATTCTCATGCTTCAGCTCGTCTTGGTATACGTATTGTTCTCAGTGTGTCCCATAAGCAACAGTATCAAATTTGTGTGAAGTTAGGTAATGCTGGTGGTTAATCCGACTACTGTTTATATTTCTGTATGTGTTGTATATATCTACAGGATACTGTGTATGTTAATGGAAACACTGTATTTTAAAGATCTTTTTATGATGCAATAGAATGTCTCGTAGTTAGGTAGTTTTGCACTTCGTAAGAGTGCATTTGGGAAGTGGTGTAAGAATGACTGTTAAGGTAAAGTAAAGGTAAAGTTCACCCTATAACAGGCCACGAAGGCCCAGAGGTGGAATAGAATTACAGGTCTACTCTTTCTTTAATCTCGGCGCTAGATGGGTGGGTGATCAACGCCACGCCCTGGCCGCTTTACCCCCGGGAAAGACCCGGTCCCCATTGTGTAGGACGCTGGGTGGGCCTCGGGGTCGGTCTAGACGGGTGCGGAAAATCTTGCCCTCCACCGGGATTCGATCCCCGGACCGTCCAGGCCGTAGCGAATCGCTATACCGACTGAGTTATCCCGGCCCGTAGGATAGGCTGTTAAGGATTTATATCAAAATGTGGTACAAAGTTAATATAGAAATGCATGAGCACTCCGCGCCGATCCCAATGGCCGTCCGGTCTAAGGTGTGAGTCTGCGGCCGCTCGCTTGCTGGAATTGGAGGTTCGAATCCCGCCGGGAGCGTGGATATCTGTTTCTTATAATTGCTGTGTTGTCAGGTACGGGTCTCTGCGTCGGGCTGATCACTCGTCCAGAGAATTTGTTTTGTCTGTACTGGTGTAAAGACTACTGCCACAAAGTGAAAACTCAATTGCAATAAGTAAGTTAGTATGTAAGTAAGTAAGTAAGTAAGTAACAATAATAATAATAATAATAGAATGTTCAAGAATTGCAACAACGGAGAGACATTTAGTCCGTCCTTCCTATTGTTTCGTCATCGAAACGAGTGCATATATTTTTATGAATGCTATAATTTCTGAATCCAGCTGGAGGCTGCAGTGCGATCTTAATTTTAGTTCATACCGGTCCAATGTTACTTACATTTGACATCAAGCCAAACACGAATACATCGATTTCTTCAAAAAGTGTTCATCAAGATAAAAACAGCAAATGCCATGCAATACAGGTATTCAAAAATTACTTGTTTTGGCCAACACGTATATTTAATGGAGAAGGTTATAAGGAAAAATAAGTTCTGATTTCATGCAGCTTAATCTACGTATGTACTTTAATCCTTATGCATATTTATCCTTTACGTGGGTGATGGAATGGTGTGGAAATGATCTGCGTTGCCGACGTTTAGGGAGAAAATGGCGCTTCTGTATGTAGGATCGAAGAATATAATAAAGTCTGTTTCCACTCATCGCCAGCGCCCAGAAACAGAATCTCCCTTAATGTTAAATCACCGTGTAAGCTGAAAAGCCAGTGTTTCCACAATAATCTAGGCCTATTTGGCCGTGTTAATTCGACTTTAATGTCGATTAAAGGTCTGAAACATAGAGGTACAATTTTCCCTGTGCACGCCATGAAGGTATATGGGGAAGGAGAGTAATACCTCCATTCACACTTAATCTCTGCACTAGCTGCACGTATAGATCGCACACAGTATATTCCACCCCCAAGGGAAAAGCTTCAGATTCTTATTGAGTAGGAGCCTAGGTTTGCCCCAGACCTCTCTGGACGTTTTACAGAGAAGAAAAAACCTACATCTGACCAGAAACAAACCACAAGTCCCCGGACGTCTAGTCCGTCACCTAGTTCCAGTATAGTCTAGGATCCAGGCTAAAAAATTTCGAAGAACTTATTTAAAAAAAAATTGTGATATAACTGCTCAAATCAATTATTAAGGAAATGAGTGAATTAATAACATTAAATTTGAAAGAAACATTCCAACGTTGCACAAAAAGAGTATGAGGCTTGAACAAGAACAGTAGGAGCCCCTGGTAAGCAAAAACTCACAAGCTTAGGTCATGCTTATTTTTAAAAACACGCGAGGAGCTCATATAACAAAATAACATTTGCGGGTTTAATTTCATTTCTCCCTCCCACTGTCGCTCTCTATCCCCCTAACATTTTCCCCGTCACCCCCGTCGACATCCGTTTACTCTCGTACTAATTGAAGGAAAGTACTGAGAAAGAGTCATTCTCCGCATTATCGGTCGGCAAGCGTAATTACGTATTATGTCTCGCTCCTTGTGCTTTAAGAAGCTTTCCTCTGACTCGTGTCCACTGCAAAGTTCCAAAAGCAATTTGACGAGCGCCAGAGTTGTTACATAGTCGCTGGTGAATGAAACACTATATCTAACAAAACTAACTATATGGAGCAGAGTCTTTTTTGAGAAGGTAACCGATTCTAGGCCAATGAAGAAATTCCCCATATTTTATGGAACCCGAAGGTTCATTACCGCATTCGCAACAGCCCGCCACCCATCCCTATTATGAGCCACATTAATCCAGTCCATGCCCCCATCCTACTTCTCGAATATCTATTTTAATATTCTCCTCCCATTTACTCGTGGTTTTCCAGTTGGTCTCTTTCCCTGGAGTCTCCTCATCAAAACGTTGTATGCACCTCGCCTCTCCCCCATACGTTCTACATGCCCCACCCATCTCATTCTTCTCGATTTAATCACTCGAACAACAGTGGGTGAGGAGTACAAATCATTAAGCTCTTCTTTATGTAGTATTCTCCACTCTCCTGTTACATTGTCTCTTTTAGACCCAAATATCCTCCTCAGCACCCTATTCCCAAACACGTATCTGATGTTTTGGACCTAAGAATCACAGTGCCACCAACGGTTTAATAGATGTCTGGCTTCTCGTTATAAATTCAGCGAGATTTACAAACCAGTGGCATAGCTAGGTTTTTAGAATACGGGGTAGGTAATCACAATAGCCGCCCCTAACACAAATTATGAGCTTAGAAAAGTCACATTTATTGAATTTCCTTTTATTTGCTGTAAAAAATAAAATTTACTGATAAAATAAGTTATTTTGCATTAGAATAATTGCTTTCTTGCGCATTGAATTCAGGAAAATTCCGACTTACTTAAAATTCGCATTGCCGAAAGTTCCGCGAAACGCAACCCTTGCGTAAGTCGGAAAGTGGCTGTACAAAACCAACACACTAGGTTAAAGGCGTATAATAGTTGTTGCCTCCATAGTTTGAGCATCTCTGACATAGAGGATTACTATTGTCATTGCTACAAGAAATTATCTTCAGGGAAAGGCTGATGGTAATAACAAAGTTCCTACGGAGTCAGAAGATATATGGCGGCCTTCGTCCGGGTTCCCTGGGTTTCCTGGAATTCTTCATCGCCAGTATCCGGGAACTGTAAAATTCACTGAAAAATCCCTTAAAGTTTTGTTTCTCTTCAGAATTATAGGTTACAGCACAGACATGACCACATCGTTCATTGGAGCGTGTTTCTTGCTCGAAAGGAGTAAAAGAAAACGAAACAGCCTTAGAGAGCTTCCAAGCGACGAGCGATAACACAAGTATGTCGAAAAGTCGGGTGATCAAATCAAGAAGAATGAGGTGGGTGAGATATGTAGCACGTATGGGGGAGAGGATAGGTACGTACAGGGTGGGGAAACCTAACGGAAAGGACCCACTTAGAAGACCCAGGTGTAGATGGGAGGATAATATTAAAGTGGAACTTCAAGAAGTGGAATGAGGGGCATGGACTGGATCAATCTGTCTCAGGATACGGACAGGTGGCGCGCTGTTGTGAATGCGGTAAGGAACTTTAGGTTTCTATAAAGTGCGGGGAATTCCTTGACTAACTGAGAACCTTCAGCTTCTCAAGAAGGACTCTGCTCCATGGAGTTAGTTAGTTAGATAGTTTTTTATTCAGTTAATTTGTCAGTTAACTTCTGACTCCTGTGACGTGAGACAAAACGATTGACCCTATCTTGGTCTTGGCACAAATAGGTTGAGAAATACCGCCTTAATGACACGATACCTAGCGGATGGATCGACAGTGGGGCGCCAATTGCGTGGTTTTCTCAGGTATCAGATTTAAGCCCACAGAGTTTTTTTTTATGGAGTTATGTAATGAACCTCGTCTACCAGGGCAACAACAACGATCTTCAGGTGCTGAAAGCCTGCGTAAAGAATTTGTAGTTACGAAACCCCACAACGTGCTTCAAAACGGGTAGATTTTAATTTCAAGTTAACCGTTTTGCAGGACTTATTCCTTTTGGAACTAATACTTCGATATTAGGTGTTTTTATGCGCATAACCCACACATACGTATTTGTATTGACTGTCATAGCATACTGATTAGTTCAAGAATATATCAGCGTGACATTTTGATATTTGTAATTGCCATAATTTTTAACATTGTATATAAAAATTGGATGCATTGATTTTATGTTGCTTTGTACTAATTTCTCTCTCAGAATGGCGACTTGCCCCCGAAACTTGCATGAGGCTCACGTGTATGGATGATTTTTTATTTTATATAAATTTTGTGAGTTTTTTATATATGCGTGTGTGATTATAGTCACAGTGCGCGGAACATACAATATTATACAGAAGTCGAATGTTGTCTGGAAATTTTTAGTTTCATGAGTGGTGCTCAGAGTGAAATCTGTTAAGGAAGTCGTACGTACATGCTTTACATACGTATATATCCGTACATTCCTTGGATCCATATGTAGGTAAAAAAGACAATAAGATATGTAACAAGTCATAAACACACAATTACACGAAGTTCTACACAAATATATAGAAAAGGAAAGAAAAAACAAGAAACAGTGCCAACTTTTCTTTGTAATGGTGCAAATCGGACTTCTGTATACTGAAGAGATTCCGAGACATAAATTTTTAATTTTGGGCACCTGTTATGCGTTATATATATGTATATATATATATATATATCATCATGTGTGGTAATTACGTTATTGACAATGCCTGTTAACTGCAGGAGTTAAGAAACACGCGAAAGATGGATTACCTAGGATATCTTACTTAACATTCAATGGAAGTTCTTCGTTTTCAAGTGTTTCAGTTTTAACAGCCAATTTCGTGAGTCAAAAAAGTGTTTGAAGTGCATGAAATGATCTGCCTACATTTACTAAGTGCAGGACACTTAATACATAAAGAAGAGGATTGTCGGTGAATAATAAATTACGTGATGTAGAGGACGAACCGGCAGTGTCGTGTATTATTCTATTATACTGACATGGGAAGCGATAGTCATTACATGGTGCCCTAGAAAAGTAAAACCAAGAGAATGGTCAGGGTTGCCTGTGTCTATTCTCGAAATTCGAAAAGCCATTCTCCAGGGTAAAGGCACAATTGTCAACCACTGCATTAAAAAATGGGCTACAGTTGTCCCTTGACAGAAGTTAATAGAATGAAAGCAAAACAAGGGGTTAGTTCTTGCGAGATTTCAGGCTACCGTCATGTGTTTGAGGCCTTCGATCACCTAAGATGCTACGCGGCGTAGTTTGGTATTTGGTTACTGATGTTTCAGGACAAATTATCGGTTCCACCTTCAAATGTCAAACAACTCAAGAAAAATTCTTACCATGGAGTTTGACCCTTGAAAACAGAACCGAGAATTTTTTTCCGAAACATCGGTAACCAGCTACCACCCTACCCTACTTAACACACCAGAAGAGTGACGGCCTCGGTCTGCGCACTTCCAGTGCCTCCGAAACCACTGAAATTATTTCGGTGAAAATGATTTCCTTCGTCAAAACCTTCCCAAGGAATTTAATTACTTGCATAAGGATAATTTGTGGCTACATTACACGGAGACAAAACTGAATTAAATCAATATCTCAAAAAGTGGTGTACCGTGTAAAAACTTATAAAATATCATTATACATCTTTCTAAGACCTGGCAGCATGAGTTCCCCTTTAAATATATTTTGATGTGTTGCATACTCAGTGGAATATCCTGTGTGGAGAAATAGAGTAAAACTGTCCTTGCACACAACATGGAAACACGTAGGGAAGTAGAGGTATAAATTCACTCATTCTTCACCTGGAATTACAGAGAACCAAAGGGTCAGCTTCATAAACTATCCGCTGTCCCCTGGGGTACCAACGGACTAGGAGGCATAGTGGGTCCCAAAGCCGGCTTGTACAAAATTTTTATAAAGCTCAACAAGTGCCCTTGAATGTATGAATGTAATTTTATTACCTAGTAATCACTCACATGTTTCGAAATATAATGGGGCCATTTTCAGGGTGGTCGAAACATGTCGGTGGTTACTATGTAATAAAATTACATTCATAAACTCAAGTGTATTTGTTTGGTTTTTTAAACATTTTTACGTCTGATTAAAGCACATAAATTGGAGCATATAAGACTAGTCTCTTGGTTTAGGCAGAGAGAAAATCTCTTACCCTGTCGCGAGTCGAACCACAAGTCTTCAGCTGTTCAGCCCGTCACCTAATGACAATACTAATAGTGATATGTCAGCTCGCACAGAGGGTCTATATCTGCAATAATATATTTTTGCTTACAAATATTTCCGTAACTACGAACCGTCAACGCCGGCTCTGGAGTCCACACAGTCTCCAATTCAATAGGTACTGACAGGGCTTTCCTCGCTGTTAAAACGGCCGGGGTGTGAATCTGACCACTTACCTCTGTTTAGTGCCGAAGTTATAAATGTGTGGAGCTACAGATTCACTCACCCATATGCCTTAACGACATGTGCAAGGACAACTTCATTTTGACCTACCAGTGGAATGCACGAAAAATGACGTATTCTAACATATGAAACAGCGAAAAACTAATTTAGCAAATACATGTAGTTTCTTGGCATGCATGTTTCAACGCTTCTTGTAAGATCTTTTTACGACACGTAAGCAACTTTGTACACAATTTGCTTTAGATATGGCTGACGCTTCCAGCGATGGTGGCACTATTCATGTTTTAGTTTTTGTTCTTTTTTTTCTCGTAAATATGTTAATATCCATAAAATTTATGTAAGTTGGCAGGCATGTTAATATCACATTCTGCCATCCCGGAGACTAACAATACAGCAGGCCACAAAGATCAAAACGGGTGCCGACAAGGTAAAATTAAGGTTTCACTTAGGCAGGATGAAGTAATTTAAAGCCGAACCAGCGTTTGGTCGGTCTGCAGGCCGAGAGGTGTTTATATAGCTCACTGATCATGAAGGTGGTGCTGTTTTGGGAAGTGCTGATTTCCAGTCTGGACAGCTCTACTCTCTCTCCGAATATTTCTTTTTTGTGCTTTTTTTTAAAGAATGCATAAAATAGAATTGGTACTGCACTGACTTTCGTTTGTCAGGCTGCACTTTTCATTTCCAAAACTACTGAACAAGTCTGGAACACAATTGGTACTAGCGAAACTATACACCGAACGTAGACAACAAAATTTAACATTGTTCCCTGTTGATTTAAAATGATTTTTCTCAGAATTGATAAATAATGGCAGTTATCAACATCAGCAGCTTCAAGATTAGGCCAGGGCTCCTGAAAAAAATATCGTGCTAACGAATGCAAGCATAAACTAATAATAATATTAATAATAATAATAATAATAATAATAAACTCGAAACCATTCAGACAATACCTGAGCAACATATTGGGTAAGCATTGGGTAAGCACGAAATCAAGGAACTACAAAAAGCAGCCATATTGGGCACAACGCACATGCTTCTGAAAGCACTAATGTAAAAATACAAAACATATTTCACGTGCGAAATAATATCACATGTAGCACAAATTGTAAATGCAGTACAGCTGCAACGCTACATGCCCTAGAAAAATGGTTGTTTCAGGTATGTAACTGTAAATAACCTGCATGAAGGCGATAACAAATACAATATTAATAATAAAATGGATAAAAATGTTATAGAACACCAGAAGAGAGACCAAGAAAACGAAAATACTGACTTTGGTAAAGTAGAGAATAACAAACATCCAAGTGCTGAAGGAGAGCAGCACACAATTAAGAATAAGCTAAAGGAAGAACTTCAAATAATGTGGCATAAGGTGAGGCTCCTACAAATGTGTGAAAGGGAGAAGCTGCCAAAACTAAAAACAAACAGCAAATTTATAAAGCTTCAAGAAGAAATAAATGGAGTAATTGAAGAA
>Ga0123355_10007628_pt1 | contig 16244 bp, 15 predicted proteins | sample TergutEmb28metaG_3_FD_89872 | JGI IMG/M metagenome (GOLD analysis project Ga0123355, IMG submission 89872) | Embiratermes neotenicus P1 segment gut microbial communities from Petit-Saut dam, French Guiana - Emb289 P1 | ecosystem: Host-associated > Arthropoda: Insects > Digestive system > Gut ...
CTTAAGCAGTTGCTTGACGAAAAAGGCCCGAACGCGTTCAAAGATTTCGTTTTGAACGAGAAAAAGCTGTTGATTTCCGATACTACGTTGCGTGACGCGCACCAATCGCTTTTGGCGACGCGCGTACGAACAAAAGATATGGCGGCGATTGCGGAATATATGTCGCACGCGATGAGCGCCGCTTTCGCGCTTGAAATGTGGGGCGGAGCGACGTTTGACGTTGCTTATCGATTCCTGCACGAGTCTCCGTGGGAGCGATTGGCTATCTTGCGCGAGAAGATTCCGAACATTCCGTTTATGATGTTGTTCCGCGGCGCGAATGCCGTTGGATACACAAGTTATCCCGACAATATCATCAAAGAATTTATCAAAGAAGCCGCAACGGCGGGAATTGACGTGTTCCGTGTGTTCGACTCGCTTAACTGGTTACCGAATATGCAGTTGTCGATTGAAGAAGTGCTTAAACAAAACAAAGTTGCGGAGGGTTATATCTGCTATACCGGCGATATTTCTGATCCGACGAAAGATAAGTACAACCTTAACTATTACGTCAATATGGCGAAAGAGTTGGAAAAATGGGGCGTGCATATCCTTGGAATCAAAGATATGTCCGGCTTGCTTAAACCTTACGCGGCGGAGAAGTTGGTTAGCACGCTTAAGCAAGAAATCGGACTTCCGATTCACCTGCATACGCACGATACGAGCGGAAACGCAATCGCAACGTTGCTTAAAGCGTCTGACGCGGGCGTTGACATCGTTGACACCGCGATTTCGTCACTGTCATCATTGACGTCGCAACCGTCTATGAACGCTGTTGTTACTGCGCTTCAAGGAACCGAGCGTGACACGGGATTGTGCGACGATGCTTTATTGCCGATTTCAAATTACTGGGAAAGCGCGCGGAAATACTACTGCCGATTCGAAGAGGGCTTAACTTCGCCTGCGACGGATATTTATAAGTACGAAATCCCGGGCGGGCAGTATACAAACCTGCGAGCGCAAGTGCAAAGCCTTGGATTGGGCGACAGATTTGAAGAAGTTAAGGAAAAATATAAAGAAGTTAACACTATGTTAGGCGATATCGTAAAAGTTACGCCGTCGTCGAAAATGGTTGGCGACATGGCGATTTTGATGGTGCAAAATGACGTAACCGCTGAAAACATTGTGGAAAAAGGCGAGAACCTTACGTTCCCCGATTCGGTTGTAAGTTATTTCAAAGGCATGATGGGACAGCCGCAAGGCGGATTCCCGAAAGATATTCAAGAAATCGTGCTTAAAGGCGAAAAACCTATCACTTGCCGACCGGGCGAACTTTTAGAGCCTGCGAACTTCGACGCAATCAAAGAAGAAATGAAACCGTTCTGCCCGAACCCAAATATGCAAGATGTCGTTTCATACGCATTGTATCCGAAAGTGTTGAAAGACTACTTCCAAGGCATGGCTGAGCATTCTGATTTGTCGAATATGAACACGGTTGCGTTCTTTAACGGCTTAAAGCCGGGCGAGACAACCGAAGTTGAAATCGCAGATGGGAAAACTTTGTTTATCAAGCTTGTAAGCATTTCGGATAAGGATAAGGAAGGATTCCGCACGGTTGCATTCGAGCTTAACGGTTCGCGCCGAAGTATTACGGTGCAAGATACCACAGGCGGCGAGGTTGCGGCGACCGTTGTTATGGCTGACCCTGACAATATCATGGAAATCGGCGCAAGTATTCCGGGAATGATTAGCAAACTTAACGTTTCCAAAGGCGAAAAGGTTAAAAAGAACCAAGTTCTTGCGGTTATAGAGGCGATGAAGATGGAAACGACTGTAGTCAGCAAAACCGACGGCGTTATCGATGATATCTTAGTTAAAGAAAAGCAACCGGTAAAAGCCGGAGAACTAATTATCAAAATGAAATAATTTGACGCGAATTCATCAATAAAAAGGAGTCTATTGACTCCTTTTTATTGGGAATACGGGAGGTTTTAAAATGGTAGATGTGGCAACCATAATGCAGCAGATGATGATTTTCGTCTTGATTATGGCGGTTGCGTTTTTCTTGCGGAAAATCAAAGTGTTTACCGAAGAAACTAATGCGCAGATTTCGAAAATTGTGCTGAAACTAACGCTTCCCGCATTTCTTATTTCATCTGTGTTGGGCGATCGTATGCCTATCGACCGCGCGCAAACTCCGATTTTCTTCGCGATTATCATTTTATCTTTCGTGATTACGGGAATTATTTGCGCGATTTTCGCGTTTACCTGCATTAAAAAGAAGGACGAGCGTGGCGCGTATGTAATGATGGGACTTGTTGGGAACGTAAACTTTATGGGACTCCCCTTCGTTGCCGCATTTTTAGGACAAGAAGTAATGGTGTTCGCGACTATGTACAGTCTGATATTCACCCTTACGACATTTACAATCGGCATGAAACTTATTGGCGGAAAACAGGCGAAAGTATCGGCTAAATTGATTTTCAACCCGGTTGCGTGCGCTGCTATGATTGCGGTTTTGCTGTTTCTTGTTGACTTTCAATTGCCGGCGTACGGACATACTTTCTATCGCGTCGGAGTAGTTTTCAGTCGTGTTTTCGGAAGCTTGGGGGCGGTAACATCGCCCATGGCTATGGTTATATTGGGTTCAACTTTGGCAGGAATGAAATTCAAAGAGATGTTTCAAGGTTGGCGAACATACGCGATTTCGGTTGTGCGTGTAATTGTCGTTCCGATTGTGCTGTTTTTCGCGCTTTTGCCGCTTACGCCTGCCGCATATCCGGAACTTCTTAAAGTAATTATCATTATAAACGCTACAGCGATGGCGATTTCAATCGTAATTATCGCAGCAAATTATAAAGCGAATGAAAAAATTATCGGGCAGGGGATTTTTGTTTCACACTTGATTTCTCTTATTACTTTGCCGATTATATTGCCGTGGTTGTTTAGCTTGATACCCGTTTAATTTTAGATAGCGAAAGAGGTCACATATGATTTTAGATAGTTTTATCGTAAGTATAAATATTATGCTTCCGTTTGTCGCACTTGCGTTGTTGGGCGTGTTGCTCAGACGAATGGGCTTTATTGGTGATAAGTTCGTTCGGCAAGGTAACAAAGTATTATTTTATGTCGGAATTCCAATGACGATTTTCAATCATATACACCGAGCAGATTTGTCTGAAATCCTTGATTGGGGATTTTTGGGATGGAACGCTTTAATGATTGTCGGAGCTTTCTTGGTTACTTGGATTTTGGCATGGAAGCTTATGAGTGATAAAGATTCTGTGGCGTCGTTTGTTAACAGCGCTTATAGAAGCAGTCTTTCGGTTGTTGCGCCGCCATTGTTTGTGTTGATGGCATATACCAACGCCACATTTGCGGACTTTTATTTACCAAAAGCGCTTTTAACCATGTCTATTTTGCTTATTTTATCTTACGCAACTGCGTCTGTTTTATTTGCGGTGCATAATTCAAAATCAAAAAAACTCAGCGGATTCGGTATAGTTAAAGATGTGCTTATGTCTATTATTAAAAATCCTATAGTTATCGCTGTTTTTGTCGGATTAATTTTCAACTTTTTAGATTGGCGGCTTCCGGTCACTAATACGCTTGCCCCTAATTATGACTCAGGGCATCCGTTTTTGTTTGCCGCAACTACGATTGACGCGCTTGCGCGGTTGGTTATGCCGCTTGCTATGATTTGCGTCGGCGCAAATCTTAAGTTTCACGGATTTGACAAAAAATTTAAATATGTTATAATTGCCGTTGTGACAAAACTTTTAATTATGCCGATAATTACTGTTGGCGTGTCGTTTTTATTCGGGTTCCGTGGTAATGATTTAACTATAATTATGATTTTAAGCGCTTTGCCTATGGCGGTCGGCGCGTATGTTATGCAGGCGGAACTTGGCGGCGGAGATTTATACATAGGAGCGTCGACTTTGATGATTACCATGGTGTTTTCGGCGTTTACGCTTACGCTGTTTATTTTCTTGTTCCGCGTTATGGGATTTTTAGTGTAGATGATGTTTTAAACTATATATTTTAGCGAAAGAGGGTTTTTGTGATGAAAATTCCGAAAGGTAAGTGGATAAGCGGCTTTTGGCCCATGATTTTCATGAGCTTTTCGACAGGTTCGGTATATTGCTGGACACTGTTCAGAGAGGACATTATGGAGCACGCTCCTGCTTTTACTAATCAAATACTTACGTTGTGCTTTATGTTGGCGCTGTTTTTCTTAGGAATGACTGCGGCGTTTGGCGGAAAGCTTGTCGAACGATCGGTTAAGCGAGCGTCGCTTTACACTTTTATATTTTTCACATTAGGTTGGCTTATCACCGGAATCGGAGTTTATATTGGCGGCACATTAGGCGTTGTGTTAGCATTGGTTGGATTTGGGCCTATTCAAGGGATAGGCTTGGGGCTTGGTTATCTTACGCCTGTTAAGACGCTTATGATGTGGTTTGATGATCGAAAAGGTTTCGCGGCGGGTCTTGCGATTGCCGCGTTCGGACTTGCGGGACTTATCGGAAACCCGATTATCGGATTTTTATTGCAGAACTTCACGGTGTATCAAGCGTTCTTTATTCTAACGGCGCTGTTCGGAGTTCTATGCCTTGTCGCTTACATAATAATCGACAGACCGGAACTTAAAGCGGCTGACGCGGCAATGAAAACCCTTTCGGCAAAAGAGGTTATGCTGAAGAAAAAGTTTTGGTTTTTATGGATGGTTCTGTTTTTAAACATAGCGGCGGGTTTGGCTCTTATGAGCCACGAGCAGCAAATATATATTATGCTCGGGCTTGACTCCACGCTTAATAGAGCAATGATAGTGCTGTTTTGCACCTTCACCGCAGGCGGTGGAAATTTAGTAGGGCGGCTAATAATGGCGTCTTCGCAAGATAAAACCAATAAAAAGCATTTACCTTACTATGTGATGTCGATTGCGTCGATTGTTATGTGCGGGATTGCGATTGTGATTGGGGCGACCCACTTTTCGACGGCGTTTATAATAATATTTATAATACAATTTTTCTTCGGCGCCGGATTTGCTTGCTTGCCCGAAATATTGAACCAGCAATATGGCATGAAACAGTTGGCGACAATTCAGGGGTACATGTTGACTGCTTGGGCGTTTGCGGCGTTGGTAGGACCGCAAATCGCGGCGTTTATATTAGATTTAGGCGAGCGAATAGTAGTGGGCGGCTATGCCATGTTTAGAATTTACAATCAAGCGGGAAGTTATGTATTGGGAACCGTAAACGATTTAGAGGGTGCTTACGCGTTTGCCAAAGCATATGAGACCGCGCCGGTTTTGGGTACTTTAAATATGCTTTATGCCGTTTTGGCGGGAATGTTTATGGTTCAGCTTGTGTTCCTACTCCTTTTCGTTCGCACCTGCAAAAAAGACAAGTTAGCCGCGAGTTCGGTGTAATAATATGTTGTTATGGAATAAATAATTATCGTTTTTCAATAAATAATTGTTGACAAATAGAAAATAGCGTGTTATAATCCTTTCAAAAGGTTATTTTTGGAGGGATTTTTTATGTATAAAAACAGTTGGGTGCATTACGTTACCAAAGTCGTGATAGACATTATGTTCTACGGTGGGATTTTGGCATGTTTGGCGACGCCGTGGATTGTGGTGCATCTGTTCGGGCTGACGGAAATATACCTTGCCCAAGGGTGTGTTTTCGCAATTTCAAGCACTTTTGTTCATCTTACCGCAATCTTCTTCCTGTCCGGCATTTGCGGAGTTTATATCCTTTGGCAGTTTAAGAAACTTTTCAAAACCCTGCTCGGCGGCAATCCGTTCGTTCCCGCGAACGTCAACTGCTTCCGCAAAATCGCGGTGGCAAGCCTGCTAATCGCCGTTCTCTTCGTCATTAGATGTATCATATTTTTCACGTTCGCGTCGGCGGTTGTGGTTGTGATTTTCGCGCTTGCGACGCTGTTCTGCTTGACGCTCAAAGATGTATTCAAGCAGGCGGTATACTATAAAGAAGAAAACGACGGGGTGATATAAATGCCTATAATAGTGAATTTAGACGTAATGATGGCAAAGCGGAAAATCGGACTTATGGAACTTGCCGAAAAGGTGAATATAACGCCGGCGAATCTGTCGATTTTGAAAAACAGCAAGGCGAAAGCGATACGCTTTTCGACTTTGGAGGAAATTTGCAAAGTTCTCGACTGCCAGCCCGGCGACATTTTGGAGTTTGTGGGGGAGGAAATATGAGCGCCGCTTACGATGTCGCCATAGTTGGGCTTGGTCCTGCGGGCGCAACGGTTGCGCGGCTTTTAGACCAAAAATTTAAAGTAATCGCAATCGATAAAAAGCGCGGCGACGATTCCGTCGGATTTCGCAAGCCGTGCGGCGGACTTTTGGCGCCCGACGCGCAAAAGATTCTGTCGAAATTCAATCTAACCCTGCCAAAAGAAGTGCTTGTCGATCCGCAAATCTTCGCGGTGAAAACCATGGACACCAAGCAAAACCTAAAGCGGCATTATCAGCGATTTTATATGAACCTTGATCGGCATAAGTTCGATATGTGGTTGATGAAGCTTATTCCTGACAATGTTGAGATTGCCGACAACGCGGTGTGCGCGGATATTAAGAAAACCGACGACGGTTATTTAATCACCTACACGCAAGGCACAATCAAGCGCACGATCACCGCAAAATACGTTATCGGAGCGGACGGTTCGAACTCTGTTGTGCGAAAAATGCTGTTTCCAAGCAGAAAAATTCCGCAATACGTCTCAATTCAACAATGGTTCGCCCATTCGGTGCAAAAGCCGATTTATTCCTGCGTGTTCGACAAAGATATCACCGATTCCTACTGCTGGAGCATTTCGAAAGACGGATATTTTATCCTCGGCGGCGCATTTCCGCAGGCAAGCCTGCATCAATGCCGCGTCAAAGTAAGCGCGAACAACCCTCCGCGAGGCACGAAAGGTTGCACAAGTCCCAAGCAAAGGTTAAATCTTCTTAAAGAAAGGATGCAAACCCAAGGCGTAACCCTCGGCGAGCCGATAAAAACCGAGGCGTGTTTGGTATCAATGCCGCGCGGAGTCCGCGATTTCTGTGTTGGGCGGGACAACGCATTCTTAATCGGCGAAGCGGCGGGGCTTATCAGCCCCTCGTCGCTCGAGGGCATCAGCTATGCCCTAAACAGTGGGTATGCTCTTGCGCAGATTCTTAACTCGGGATGCAATAACCCCGTTTGGAAATTCAGGGTAAAATCAATTCCGATACGGCTCAGATTGCTACTAAAATACCTAAAATCGCCGTTTATGTACAATCCGTTTTTGCGAAAAATCGTTATGAAATCGGGAATTAAAAGTATCAAATTTATAGGAGAGTGAAAAGGTATGACACTTAGAAAACTAATCAAATCTCCACTCATAATTTTAGCGATATTTTTGTTTGTAGCGGGAGTTTTCTACACAATAATCGGGTTGTTCGGCTACACTTTAGTCCCGCATAACCCATTCGTGCCTAACACTTTCACCATCGCAGCAATAGTTGGTCTTACAATTATGAGAAGCGTAAAAGCTTTTGAAATTCCTAAACCCGAAAGACCGAAAATTTTCGCGATATTTGCGGTGTTTTTACCTTTGATAACAGCATTCTTCCTCGGTGCGAAATGGCTTGCATCCGATATCGTCGGGGCAAATTTTTACTCTTACACTGTATTGGCTTTTATCGCCTTGACTTGTAGTATCATACTATTTTTCGCTTACTCGCGCGGAACGGTTGTAGAGTTGATTGCAGGTATTATCTACGCTATCATGGTGTTTTTTGTACTTGCTTTATTATTCATAATATTGATGTTTGAAGGTAGTGGCAGGTCGGATAGAACGTTATTGACGTCCGAGCCGTCACCCAACTCCGTACATATAGCCGAAATGCATCGTTATATTAGCGGCAGTTGGCTTGCTGACCCTATATGGACTGCAACCGTGCGGCAAAATCGAGACGTAAATTTGCTCGTTGGTGAATTGCGGAAAAGTCCGACAACAGTTTTTGTTAGGGGCGACGAACTTGCATATCGAACGCAATTTCGTTGGGAATCTGACTATGTTTTTTATATTTATTATGCTCGACCTTCTTTCGCAGGTGGTGGGTATGACCCGAGACGATACATTATCACGAATCACTCGGGCAGACTATCAGTTTCACGCGCGGAACACACAGTGATTAGGAGGGTGGAATGAAAAAAATGATCATAATACCTTTAACTATTGCAATAATCGTCGCCGCTATTGCTGTTGTGGCGTTTTGGAGCGGGTTTGTCGTTCGGCGGCATAACATAACCACCGACAAGTTAGAGCCGGGGCAAAGCGTTCGTGCGGTTTTGATTTCCGATTTGCACAGTCAGGTTCACGGCGACGACCAAAGCCCGCTTATCCGGCGTATAGATGCGCAAAACCCTGATCTTATCCTGCTTGCGGGCGATATGTATGACGATGTTACGCCAAGGCTCGGAATCGAGCTGTTCCTTGCCGGAATTCGCGATATCGCGCCGATATTTTACGTTACCGGCAATCACGAATATTGGTCAAGCGATGTTTCGGCGGTTAAGGAGCTGTTCCGCAGTTTCGGCGTTGTCGTTTTGGAGGATGAGTATGTCGAGGTCGTGATTAACGATATTCCGCTACTAATCGCAGGGGTTTGCGACCCCGAATGTTCGATGGTTGGCAATAGGGGGAGTCGACCGTTGCTACAACGAGCTTTACACGGATTAGGCTCTGGCGAAAGCCATGACTTGACAATAATGCAGCAGGCTTTCGGAGAATTATCCCGCGACGACGGGCAATTTAAGATTCTTATCGCGCACAGGCCGGAGAGAATCGATGAATATAAGCATTTTCCGTTTGATTTGGTGGTTTCGGGGCACGCGCACGGCGGGCAGGTTAGGATTCCGTTTTTGGTGAACGGAATTTTCGCGCCGAATCAAGGTTTCTTCCCGCCGTACGCGGGCGGGCGATATGATCACGGAAGTTTGACGCATATCGTAAGCCGCGGCGCGACAACGAACCATCCGCGCCTGCCGCGTATATTTAACCCGCCGGAAATTGTGGTAATTGATATAATCGGTAATTAGAAAGTTGAAAATCAAAATTCGTTTTTAAGCATAAGAGAGTATACGCGAGTAAATAGCCGAAAACGAGAGTTGTTCCGAAAATAAATTAAAAATTTGAAAAAAACGCTTGACAAGTTTGAAAAACCGTGGTAGAATAGCTTTTGCACCGTTGGTGCGTAAATGTAAAATTGGGAGGAAATGCTAAAATGTCAACATTTATGGCGAAAGCGAATGAGCTTAACAAAAAATGGTATATTATAGATGCCGCGGGCAAGCCGCTTGGTCGGGTTGCAACCGTTGCCGCGTCTATTCTTAAGGGGAAACACAAGCCGGAATACACGCCGCACGTTGATTGCGGAGATTTCGTAATCATTATCAACTCGAAAGAGGCGATTTTGACCGGTAAAAAGGTTGATCAAAAGATGTACTATCGCTACACCGGGTATGTCGGAAACTTGAAAGAAATTTCTTACAAATCTATGATGGCAAAACGTCCTGAACGAGCTATGGAACTTGCAGTGTGGGGAATGTTGCCGCACAACAGACTTGGACGTAAAATGTACACTAAATTGAAAGTATATCCAGACGCGAACCACAAGCAAGAAGCTCAACAACCGGAACTTTGGACTCGAGAAATTTAAGGGAGGAAAAGATAAATGCCAGCTACTAATAAAACAGCAAAATCGGCGGTTCAATATTACGGAACAGGGCGACGCAAAAAGTCTGTCGCTCGAGTTAGATTGGTTCCGGGAACCGGCGTAATCACTATTAATAATAGAGATATCGACGATTATTTTGGACTTGAAACTTTGAAAACTATACTTCGTCAGCCGTTGGTTGCGACAGGAACTTTGGGTAAATTCGACATAATCACCCGAGTTGTGGGTGGTGGATTTACAGGGCAAGCGGGTGCTGTTCGCCATGGACTTTCAAGAGCACTTGTAAAAGTTGACGAGGAATTCAAGCCTATACTTAAAAAAGCAGGATTCTTAACTCGTGACCCACGTATGAAAGAGCGTAAGAAATATGGATTGAGAGGCGCAAGACGCGCTCCGCAGTTCTCGAAACGTTAATATTATAAAATCCCTCGAGAATCGAGGGATTTTTGGTATTGCGCTCTACGGGCGCAGGGATTAAGGCGCAACGCGCCTTAGACCGTGCGGCGAACGCCACATAGTTTTTAGGGCTTTGCCCTAAAAACCCATTTTTGCCGCTACGGCGGCAGGCGTTGCGCGGACGCGCGCGGCGCGTCAAGGACCAGTCCTTGACAATCCAGCAAGTTTTTGCGCGTCAAAAACTTGACTAAAACCGTCGCCCTCCCCGTCGCGCCCCTCCCCGACAAAAAGCGTCGGGCGGGTACCCCGCTGACGGAACCACGGGCGAAAATTAGTGCAAACAAAGCACTCTATCCAAACAATATCTCGCGCTTTTAGGCGCGGTACGCTCTCGAACGTGTGCGTCGTTATATCTCGCTAGTCTTTCCCGACTCGCTTACGCTCACTTTAGCCGTCAATTGCAACGAAATCAAGATTTCGGCAATTTTGACACAGGTGTCGTTAGCAAAATCACGGTAGATTGTTACCAATCAAACTTTGCCAACAAACGGCTCGTTTTCTTGGACAATCCTCAAGGACGTGGCATTAGCAAAATTAAAATTTTGATGCCACAGCCAAGATTTTGACTCCGCCGCGTAATTCGACTACAGCTTGTAAAATACACAAGCTAAGTCTCATTTACCGCGAATGCGGCTCGCTAACTTTTGTCGCCCTCATGACCCTTGACGATATTAATGCCCTAGGATATACCCTAAAAAGGTTTTAGCCTCGCGCCTCAGGCGCAAAAAATCCCTCTGCAAAGGAGATGAAAAAATGAAAAAAATCGACAACTTCTTCGACCTAATTCGAACTCAAAACGAAATGTGGAACAATATTCCGCACGAACATTACACGCGTTACAGCGTGAAGCGCGGACTTAGGAATCCTGACGGAACCGGTGTTTTGGCAGGACTCACCGCAATCGGCGAAGTTCACGGATATATCATCGATGAAGGCGCAGTAAAGCCGATTGACGGTCGATTGCGCTATCGCGGAATCGATATCGAAGATTTGGCGCAAGGTGCGCAATCAAACGGCGGATTTGGTTTCGAGGAAACGATTTTCCTTTTAATATTCGGGCTTCTTCCGTCGAAAAAAGAACTTGAAGAGTTCAAAGAAACTCTTTCGTCAATGATGAAACTTCCCGCCGGATTTACCGAAGATGTGATACTTAACGCGCCAAGCAATAATATCATGAACATGCTTTCGCGTTGCATACTTGCAATGTATGCGTATGACGAAGACCCAGACAACCTAAGTTTGCCCAACCTTTTGAGGCAAAGTTTGCTTTTGATTGCGCAGTTTCCGATAATGGCGGCGCACGCGTATGCGGCGAAAGCGCATTATTTTGATAAAAAAAGTTTGATATTGCATACGCCGGATCCAAGTTTATCGTTTGCCGAAAACTTTTTATATATGCTACGTCCCGACAACAAATTCACCAAAATGGAAGCGGAAATTTTGGATTTGGCGCTTATGCTACATGCCGAGCACGGCGGCGGAAACAACTCAGCGTTCGCGGTTCGCGTAGTTACAAGCTCGGACACCGATACATATTCAACCATCGCCGCGGCGATTGGCTCGCTTAAAGGTCCGAAACACGGCGGCGCGAACGACGAAATGCTTAATATGATTCGCGAAATCAAGGCGAACGTTAAAAATTGGGAAGATAAAGACGAAATTTTTGCTTATCTTACCAAAATTCTGCGTAAGGAGGCAGGCGACGGCAAAGGCTTGATTTACGGCATGGGGCATCCGGTTTATACGATATCCGACCCGCGAACCGCCATGTTGAAAGAAAAAGCGAAACTTCTTTCCGAAACTTTCGGGTTCGAAAAGGAATTCACGCTATACGACAATATTGAAACTCTTGCACCTGAGGCGTTCCACGCGTTTAAAGGAAAAAATCATCCTATCTGTCCGAATGTTGATTTTTACAGCGGCTTCGTATACGAAATGTTGGGAATCCCGCAAGCGTTGTACACGCCGATTTTCGCTATGTCGCGGATTACCGGTTGGTGTGCGCACAGGATTGAGGAAGTTACGACAGGCGGCCGAATTATCCGCCCGGCATATAAGAGCATCGTAAACAAAACAAATTATATTCCGATTAGTGAGCGTAAAAAAGTGTTATAAATGTTATAAAAAAGAGCCGAAAGGCTCTTTTTTTATTCAAGATTGCAAAAGTGATTGGTTGCAATCTACCGTGCCCCGGTGCAGATACCCGTCATTTTACCAAGAACGGATTTTAAAATTTAAAAACTTTTCACCAATTCCTCACTCCCTCATAGTATAAAGTGAGAGCAAGATAACGGGGGTGCACTTCGTATCCCGCAGTCTCAAGCACATTTTCAAGGAGGTGACATTCGTGGGTAGATTCGGAGGTTTTGGTGACGGCGGTTGCTGTTGGATTATAATTTTAGTCCTAATCCTTTGCTGTTGCTGTGGTGGCGACCGTTGTGACGACAGATGCTGCTAATAACAAGCAAAAAATCCTCCTTGCGATAGGTGCAAGGAGGATTTTGTTATTTAGTTTAAAGAAATTTAACCGCGAAAGCAACCGCAACAACCGCGATTGTCAAAACATTGTGAAACCACATGAATATTTCAGCCAGCGTATCTTTAAATGTCCATTCTTCATTATTCGTATTCGCCGTAGCTTTATGCGGAATAAAACTTCGTGCCATATCGTAAATCCAGTTCGCCACGGTAATTCCCGCTGCAATTCGAAGGAATACGTTGTCAACCGCAAAATATGTAAAGACGAAAAATATGATAAATAATAAGTTTAGCAGAAACACCATCATTCGGTTTAGCTGACGATCTTTTTCGTTCGTCTGCCGCCTTAACGCTCGCAATTCCATTGCCTCAAATGCCGCGTCTGAACCGAAGTTTAGAATATAAAGTTGCCTCAACGATTTTCCGCTTATTAAAAGGATTAAAATCGACATAAGCACAAAAAGTGAATCCAAGCTTATAAACGCAAGCATAACAGGCAAAGCCACCATAAACGCAAATAATGAAATTCGGCTTCTAATTAACATATTACTCACCTCACAAAACAAATTTCTGATTTCGCGAAATCTTATCTTTTATTATATTAGACTGTTAAATTTCAGAAAAGTTCCCATTTTTTGAAATTTTTTTCACATTTTTTATAACAATCTAGCATAAGTGAGATGGTTATTGAGTTTTGTAGCGCAAAAAATATATTTTTGCTACGAAAAATTAATAAAGCTATGAGTCTTCCAAACATCGCCCGCGCCCATTGTGATAATCAAATCGTTAGTGCCCGCGCGGCTTTCCGCGTATTTCGCGGCTTCCTCAAATCCGGGAATATAAACCGCGGCGTCGATTTTGTCGGCGATATCTTTCGATGAAACACCTGAATGATTAATCTCACGCGCGGCATAAATATCGATTAAAATTACTTGATCTGCAATCGATAACGCCGTCGCGAAGTCGTCCAGAAACGCGTTGGTTCGCGTGTATGTGTGCGGTTGGAATATGCACCAAACGTTGTCGTAGCCCATTTTTTGCGCGGCGTTCAGCGTCGTGCGAATTTCGGTCGGATGATGCGCGTAGTCGTCTACAACCGTTGCGCCGTTTGAGGTTTTGCCAAGATATTCAAAACGGCGACGGGTTCCGCGGAACTTACCGAGTCCACTTATGATAACTTCAATCGGAATTTCCAGCGTATCGGCAGTTGCAATCGCCGCAAGCGCGTTGTAAATATTATGCTCGCCCGCGACTTGCAAATTAATTTCGGCATAGAACTCGCCTTTGCGATATAGGTCGAACTTACTTCCGTGTCCGATAAATTGTACGTTTTGCGCGGTGTAATCGGCGGCGGAATTTTCGATTCCGTAGGTAACAATCGATACATTCACACTTTTTGCGCAAGTTCGAACATTTTCGTCGTCAAAGTTGGCGACCGCCGCACCGCTAGGCGACGTGAGATTCGCGAACTTCGCGAACGAGGCGATAATTTGCGAAAGATTTTTGAAATAGTCCATATGATCTTCTTCTATATTATTTATCACCGAAATAAACGGCTTAAATTGCAAAAAGCTGTCAACATACTCGCACGCCTCGCATACAAGGTAATCTTGCGTGCCGATTTTCAAGTTTCCGCCAATATCGGAAAGTTCACCACCAACCAAAATGGTCGGATCAACTTCGGCGTCAAGCAAAATCAGCGAAAGCATAGATGTGACTGTGGTTTTGCCGTGCGTTCCCGCGATATTTATGGGATGTTTGTAAAGCGTCATGATTTCCCCGAGCAAAACTGAACGCTCGATTACCGGAACCCCTAACGCTTGCGCGGCAAGAAGCTCAGGCTCATTTTCGTCAATCGCGGCGGTAAACACAACCAAGTCGGGAGTTTTGATGTTATCGGCGCTGTGTCCGATTGCAATATCTACGCCATCGTTTCTAAGCGACTCGATAAGATCGGAATTCGTCGTATCAGAGCCGGAAATTTCGTATCCGAACGACAAAAGTATCCGCGCGAGAGCGCTCATACTAATCCCACCTATGCCAATCATGTGACAATATGGCTGTTTTTCTAGTCTATTTGACTGAAAATTTAAATTTTTTATGTTGAATTTGCACAAAATTTGTCAACGCCCCTTTATTTTATTTGATTAATGTGTTAGAATAGGATAATCTGATTCAGTATACTATATATTTGTATTAAATGCAAGAAAATTTATACATTTTTAGCGAGGTGTAAAGGTTATGAAAATTACCGACATCAGAGTGAGACTAGTAAACAGTGAAGGAAGAATGAGAGCGGTGGCAAGCGTGACGTTTGATGACGCATTCGTGGTGCATGATATCAAAATCATCGAAGGCACGGACAAGCTTTTTATCGCAATGCCAAGCCGCAAAACTCCCGACGGTGAGTATAAAGATATCGCTCATCCGATTAACACGGAAATGCGGGAAACTTTGTCGGAATTAATTATGGCAAAATATGATGAGGTTCTTGCCGAAGCGGCGGCAGAATAGCAAGCAAAGCGAATAATTTAAAAAATAGATATTTATACAAAGGGTGTTTTGCGCCCTTTTTTTGTTGTTTACAATTCACTTTAAACATGATATAATAAACCCAAATTTAAGCTTGCGTGATTTCACGCAAGCACCTAGGCAGGTGATAACCAAATGTCTGTATTTGAGATTTTATCGACGTTATTTAGTTACATTTTTATAACCATAATTTATTTATTCATATTCAGCATTATTCGCCTGATTTATATGGATATAAAACTTACAATGCGGCAAAGCGACGCGCCGGAGACGGAGATTGATAATACTTCGTCGCTTGAAGAAACTAATGACAATAATAACGACGAATACGAAGATTTCGGCGATTATTTCGGAATTTTGCAAGTTATCGACGTGCGCGAAACTGTCGGAAATCTCTCGGATGAATATATACTCGATAAAGACGTCGTAACCATCGGGCGTTTGAGCGCTCGAAGTCAATGTGATGTTCAAATTGATGACCAATTTTTGTCGAGCTGTCATTTGGAGCTCACTTTCGACGGCAGACATTGGCGCGCCCGCGATTTGGGTAGCCGAAACGGAACTTTCGTGAACGACGAATCAATTGACGCTTGCGAGTTGCGAAACGGCGACAGAATCGCGATTGGTAGTGTGATATTTGAATTGAGAATGTAGTCGAACAATCTCCTTTCATCGTGGCTTCGTACCGCGCCTAGCGGTCAACTGCAACAAATCACACTTCGTCAAAGAACGACTCGTGTTCTTTGGCGGCTTCCCGACTCGCTTTGCTCGCTGGATAATTCGACTAAGCTTTTCAAAATACGAAAAGCAAGTCTCATTTACTGCGAATGCGGCGCACTAACCCGGTTTTTTTGTCGCCGCTCGCGGCACAAATTGCGTAGTTTGCGTTTGTGAACGCTGGGCGACCGGGATTGAGGCTGAACCGTCCAAAACTGGCTGTGGCATCAAAATCTTTGATTTTGCTAATGCCACGTCCTTGATGACTTCCCAAGAGTTCAAGGTGCTTTTTACCGACGAACGATTGGTTGAAGTCTACCGTGTTTTGGCTAAC
>Ga0123355_10007629_pt1 | contig 16243 bp, 14 predicted proteins | sample TergutEmb28metaG_3_FD_89872 | JGI IMG/M metagenome (GOLD analysis project Ga0123355, IMG submission 89872) | Embiratermes neotenicus P1 segment gut microbial communities from Petit-Saut dam, French Guiana - Emb289 P1 | ecosystem: Host-associated > Arthropoda: Insects > Digestive system > Gut ...
AAAGAGCAACATCACGCTCTTTTTGGCACTTCTTAACATTGTTCTCATTTGCTTTTGTATTAGATTTGAGTAATGCTAAATTTGAAGCACGCAATTTTTTTTCGGCTTGATAAAATCTAGAGTCATTGAGTGCTATTTCACGACGCATAGCTGCTTGGGCTTCGGCTCTCTGCCGTCTTGCCTTAATTATGTCACTTGCTTTTTGATAGCTCATAGTCTAAAAAATCTCATCATGCTCTAGTGTGTCAAACAATGCGTCTATTTGCTGAACAGTATATTCCGAAATAGTATTGGGTTTTGAGGTAGCGGCGATTTCCGCCATAGCTTGAGAGGGGATAGAAGAAGTCTTTTTTGCTTCGTCAAGAGTAGTGATTTTTTTCTCACGCCAATTACTTAGTATAGCATTGATGTATGACATTGGATTGGTTTTGCCTTGAGATTGTTCCGCCGCATACAGTATTAAGTCACGCCCGAACTGCCATGTGTATGTCCATATGCGGTAACTGTCCCTATCACGAGAGGTAACAATGCGTTCAAGTCCCGCTGTTTTTAAGACCTCTGCGATTTCTTTGTCAACCCCGGCTATTTGGCTCACATGACCTGCAATTGCGGCGGCGGTAATAAGACCTGCTCTATAAAACTTGTTGACCGCATCATCCATACCCTCTAAGGTGCGGATACTTTTGCGATAACAGTAAGTGGCAATATCTAAGAGTGCTTGCTCTTCAAATCCGCACGCTAACCAGCCGACAATATAAGTCTCAACAGTCATATCTAACTGCTCGTAATAGACGCCGATAGTTGCATTGATTTTTTTGGCTAATCCGTATAACTTGTCCTTGCGTTCCTCGTAAGCGTCAATTTCGGTAGTCGCAAAGAGACGGGCATCGTAATAACGGCTTATAAGCGAATCTAAGCGGGTAATGCCGCCCTTTTTGATTTTTTTAGCGACATGAATAATCGCATCGGAGGTAAAACCCATTTGCCGTGTCCATTTAAGATATAAGGTCTTATCCTCGTGGTCTGGGGCTCGCTTGAGTTTGAGTGCTTTGAGTATAGCGACAAGCTCACCGTGAGAGTAGTCTAGGTCGGATAACTTTTCGCTGATTTGGTCAAATGTCCTATAGCCCTCGCTTGCAAGGTTGCGTGCAACGGCGACAATGTAATGCCAGCTAATATCCTCACCTTTGAGCCGTACACAGTAGCCGACTATAGCAAGCATAGCGTTTTGCTCTATTTGAAGTGCGTCCATTGCCGTATAGTACTCGTTGTATTCATTTGGCAGAATAACACGGCGGGGGAGCATTTTGTTAAGTTGGTCATTAAAACTCTTAAATTTTTCGACCTTAAATATCTTAACTTTGCTACCTGCAGGACGCACAGCTCGATATTCTACAGTGGGAGGTGTTGTCATACTTAGGCTACACAAGCCCTGTTCTTGCCAATAACCGTATGCCTTGATAACCTCGTCTATTTCGATTTTTAGACAACGAGCCATACGCTCTAGGTCATTATCCATACTGTCGCTACGGCTTGCCAGACTTAACCCATACAAATAAACCTTAACATAATTATCAGGTGCATGGGGCATATACTCGACAACAAATAGTGTATCAACGCCTATTTTGGTATCTATCGCGTTTTCTGATGCTAATTTACAAAACATAAAATTAGGAAATAGAGATTAGGGATAGGGAATAGTGCCACAAATTACTTGCTTTTATACACAAATATAGTATATACTATATTTGTGTTTTAGGCAAGTATTTTTTGGGGATTTTATCAATATCTAATCTCTATTACCTAAACCATATTCTTATGAAATTTATTCATACAGCTGACTTACATTTAGATTCTAAGATGGAATCCAACCTTACGGGTTTGCAAGCTAAAGAGCGCAAGACCGAACTTTTGAATACCTTTAAGAGATTGGCGGCGTATGCGGCGGAAAATAATATTACCGCCGTGATAGTCGCCGGTGATATGTTTGACTCTCCGAGAGTGACTCAAAAAGCACGCAATTATGTGCTTGATGTTATCGCCAATACTCCTAATGTTGATTTTTTGTATCTTGCAGGTAATCACGATGAGGGTGTTTTTGAGGGAGAACTACCGACAAACTTTAAGCAGTTTGGTAACGGCTGGGAATATTTTGATTACGGCAATGTGACTATTGCAGGAGCAAGATTACTGCCTAACGACTATGGTATATATGATAGACTAAAACTTAATCCTGATAGAGTCAACATTGTTACAATGCACGGACAGGAGAGTAATTATGGTCGTCGTGACAATGCAGAGATAGTCAACCTAACTAGCCTCCAAAGCCGTTTTGTAGATTATCTTGCATTAGGTCATGTACATTCATATAAGACAGGTGTGCTAGACAAGCGTGGTATTTGGTGCTATAGCGGTTGCTTAGAAGGGCGAGGCTTTGACGAGTGCGGCGACAAGGGTTTTGTTATAGTTGAGGTAACGGGAAAAACTATCAAGCATGAGTTTGTGCCTTTTGCACACCGTAAATTATATGAGATAGAGGTCGATATAACAGGCTTGACCGCATTAAGTCAAGTGGAGGCAAAAGCCGAAGATGCGTTAAGAGATATTGACAAAAACAGCTTGATTAAGTTATGTCTTACAGGACAATACACCGAAGACACCAATAAGGATTTGAGGCATTATATAAGCGGACTTAACGGCAGGTTTTATTTTGCAAAAGCAGGGGCTGACCGCAGCCGCCTAACAATCAGCGTAGAAGATTATGCTAACGATATTTCGCTCAAAGGCGAATTTATAAGACTTGTGCTTAAAGCGGGACTTGCTCCGCTCCAAAGAGATGCGGTTATATGTTATGGGATAAATGCTCTTAAAGGGGAAGAAATAGAGTAATTATGAATTATAAATTATAAATTATAAATTGAGGACTTGGGATAAGAACTAGAAAAAACAACAAGCAACAATTTATAATTTATAATTTATAATTTATAATTCGTACTTATGAAATTAAACAGACTTTATATAGAGAACTTTGGCAATTTGAGCAAGTTTTCGTACGACTTTGAGTCGGGGCTTAATGTCATCAACAAGCCTAACGGGTGGGGTAAGAGTACGCTTGCTTCTTTTGTCAAAGCAATGTTTTATGGGCTTACGGGTACAGGCAAAAGAGATATAGTTAATAATGAACGCAAAAAGCATACTCCGTGGGGCGGCGGCAGATTTGGCGGTAATTTGGAGTTTGAGCATAAGGGCAAAGGGTACAGGATAGAAAGATTTTTTGGAAACAAGGAAGCCGAAGATACATTTGTAATGTACGATACGGAAACAAGTAAAAAATATAATGCCGACCCCGAAGTAATTGTTAAAAGGTTTTTTGACCTTGATGTTGAGGCCTTTGAGAGGAGTGTGTTTTTTCCTCAAAATGAGATAAGATTCGGACTTAATGATAGTATCAGCGCTAAGCTTTCTAACCTCGTTGAAAACACCGATGATATCAATAATTATAACACGGCTATAGATAGGTTAGATAAAGTGCGCCAGCGTTTTAAGAGAACAGGTGGCAGAGGAGAGATTGCAGAACTTGAATCAGCTATACTTGATACAGAGCGTAAGATAACCGCTTGTAAGGATGCTTATAGAGGTGTTGATGCGGCTAAGGTAATGACTGAGCAAAAGATTGTCCGTGGAACAGAGGTTGCGGCGGAGTTAAAGAAAGTCAAAACCGAGATAAGCAAGGCAATCGAACTTAGAGAAAAAAATGTGCAAAAAGTCGCAATGGTTGACAGGTATAACACTCTCAAAAAGTCTAAGGAGCAAGCACAGACCGAGTATGATGAGGCTATCAAGCAAAAAAACAAAATCAAGCCGTCATTTATCTTGCTTGCTATAATAACACTAGGGATTGCCGCACTTGTTGTATACCTAAGAGGACGAAAAGAAAATCCTGTAATCACACAGCTAAAAATCACTTTAGATATGCGTACTAGGGACTATGAGGAGTTTTGCAGAGCGCAGGATAATGTTAGTGGATTTACAGTAGCAGAGGCAACGGCGCTTGACTTGGATACGCTAAGACAGAGAGAGGTAGTCTTACAAAAAGAGTACGACAGGCTCAAAGACGAAACAGCAACACTTAGGGCTGATGCACAGGCTAAGCAAGAGAGGGCAGGCGAGCTAACCGAATTTGAAGCATCGTTAGAAGCACTAAAAGAAAAAAAGATTGACGCCGAATATAAGCTAGACAATGTTAAGTTATGTATAAAATTTTTGGAACAGGCTAAGCAAAACATCAACCTAAATTATGTAGACCCTATGAAAGAAAGTTTTGGCAGTTATGCCGAGATTATGGCGGACGGTGATTTAGGCGGTTATGTAATGGATAGTGACTTAGACCTAAAATTCGAAAGACACGGCGAAACAAAATCGGTTGACTTTTTTAATGCAGGGCATAGAGATATTGTGGATATATGCGTGCGGCTATCGCTTATTGATGCATTATACAAAGACGAAAAACCTTTTATAATAATGGACGACCCTTTTGTTAATTTAGACGAGGACAAAATATCCTCGGCAATGGATGCGCTAAAGCGGTTATCGGAGATATATCAGATTATTTACTTTACTTGTCATAAGAGCAGGGAGTAGGATAATGCAAAACGCAAAACGCAAAATGCATAATGAATGACAAGAAGTAATCTAGTTATATTATCAATTAAAAAACTCGTCAATCATTTTGCGTTATGCGTTATGCGTTATGCGTTTTGCATTAAAAAAACTATGATTAAACAACAACAACACAAAACCCTAGCCATAATCGGCAGTACCGGCAGTATCGGTACGCAGACATTGGATATTGTAAGGAGACACCCAAAACTTTTTGGAGTGCATTCTTTGGTGGCGCATAGTAGTGCGGATAAACTTGTCGGACAAGCACTAGAGTTTTTGCCTAAGGTTGTAGGGATATTTGACGAGAGCAAGTATGATTTTGTTAGGGCGGCATTACCTAAGTCTATAGCGGTAGTCGCAGAACAAGATGCCCTAACGATGACCGTGCAGGGTGCGGATACTTGTGTTGCCTCTGTAGTGGGTATGCAAGGGCTTAGCAGCGTAATTGCAGCAATTGAGGCGGGTGTAGATGTTGCACTTGCCAATAAGGAGAGCCTTGTCGCAGGCGGCGGGCTTGTAATGGAACTCGCCCGCCGTAACAAAGTCAAAATCACACCGATTGACAGCGAACACAGTGCGGTATGGCAATGTCTAAAAAGCGGACGAAAGAGCGACTTAAAGAGCATTACTCTTACAGCATCTGGCGGACCCTTTAGGACTTATACTAAAGAGCAATTGCGTCAAGTTACGCTTCAAGATGCCCTCAAACATCCCACATGGGCAATGGGTGCTAAGATAACGATAGATAGTGCTACTATGGCTAACAAGGCACTAGAGATAATTGAGGCTCGCTGGTTATTCGGCACAACTAATATTGATTATGTTATTCACCCCGAAAGTATTATTCATTCTACGGTAGAATTTAAGGACGGTAGCGTAATCGCCCAAATGTCACATCCGACTATGGAAATCCCCATACAACTTGCCATAACATACCCTAAGAGATTTGATACAGCAATCAAGAGGCTAGATTTGGCTCAAATGGGAAAACTTACATTTGTCAAACCTAATGAGGATGTTTTTATAATGCCTCGTCTTGCTAAGGAATGTCTCAAAAAAGGCGGCACCGCACCCGCAATATTTAATGCGGCTAATGAGGCGGCTAACGAGCTTTTCCGTAACGGCAAAATAACTTTTCTTGACATTATGAGCATAGTGGAGCGTGCCGTTTCATATTTTAAGATAGTGGATAAGCCAACGCTTGAAAATATATATGAGGTTAATGATGAAGTCTATAAGGAAATAATTATGAATTATAAAGTATAAATTATAAATTGAGGACTAGGGTAAGAACTGAAAAATGACGACAAACAACAATTTATAATTTATACTTTATAATTTAACATTGATTTTATGCAACAAGTTTTAACAGTACTCTTACACATATTACTCGCCTTAGTGGTGCTACTACTTATGGTGACGATACACGAACTCGGACATTATGTCGCAGGTAAGATTTTGAAATTCAAAATCAACGAATTTGCCGTAGGTTTAGGACCTAAAGTTTTGCAAAAAAAACTTAAAAGCGGTGAGAAGTTTAGTCTTAGGGCTATCCCGTTAGGCGGTTATTGTGCTTTTGAAGATGAGTCTGGTGAAGAGCAAAAGAAAGAGCCACCTAATGACGAGGTTTTTGAAGAACTTGCTGAAAGTAAAGCAGGTGTAGGGGCGACAGAATGTCGCCCGCAAGAAGTCGGGCGACAGAATGTCGCCCCTACAGAAAACCCCAAGAGTCGTAACTTAAAAAACTTCACTGACCAAAAACCGTGGAAACGCATAATCGTTTTTGTCGCTGGTGCTGGTTTCAATATCATATCGGCTTTTATATTCTCGTTTATGTTTTTGCTTGTAGCGGGATATAGCGTGCCTGCGGTTACCGAAGTTTTTGCACAGCCTAATACAGAAACTCATTATAGCGAACTCCGTGTAGGTGACGAGATAATTGCTGTCAACGGTCAGAATATCACTCTATTTAGGTCAATGGAGTCTATGACAAGAGATTTTGTAGTTGGTCAAAATTTTGAACTGACTCTTGTCAGAGACGGAGAAACAATAGTAATAAGCGGATTTAAGAGGCAACGCATTTATAGTGAGGACGGGTATTTTACCGTTCATAGGTTAGATGAGGACGGCAACTTAGTGTGGGAACAAATTGCGGTTGGGAGCGGTGCGGATTCATTTGAGGGCGTAGGCTTTAGAAGCGGTTCGGCACGGCGTAGCTTAGGCTTTGGTCGGTCGCTCCTCTATACAGTGCCTTTTACGGGAGAACTTGCAGGGTCAATATTCAGAGTGTTCGGGATGGTTTTTACCGGTGATGTTCCGGTAACAGATGTTGTTTCGGGTCCTGTGGGAGCCGTAGGTACAATGGCAATGCTGACTATGGTGTCAATTGAGAATGTATTATTCCTAATGGCTTTCTTGGCAATTAACTTTGCGGTGTTTAATCTCTTGCCTATACCTGCACTTGACGGGTCAAAAATCGTATTCGCTACAATTGAGTGGGTGCGTGGCAAACCTGTCAACCGCAAAATCGAAAATTGGATTCATGTAGTAGGATTTTTGGTAATATTTGGACTTATGATACTGATAGTTACGCCGATGGACATTATTAGACTGATAAGATAAATATAAACAATTAGGAATTAGAAGTGAGGAATTAGGAATTATTGCTAAAATTATTTTAATAACTAAGTCAACAATTCCTAATTGTTCACAAGGATAAACGAATGAAGCACATAACAAAACAAGTTAAGGTTAAGAACACAATAATCGGCGGTACAGCTCCCGTAACTATTCAGTCTATGACGAATACGCATACGAGAGATTATTCGGCTACGATAGAGCAAGTAAGGCGGTTAGAGGCTGTAGGATGCGATATTGTAAGGCTTGCTGTTGTTGATATGGATGAGGTTAAGGTTGCTTGCAAAATCGCTAAGGAAGTAACCGTTCCGCTAGTTGCTGATATTCAGTACGATTACAAATTAGCCGTTGCGTGTGCGGACGGCGGAATGGCAAAGATTAGGATTAATCCGGGTAATCTAGGCGGAGCGGACAAGCTAAAAGAGGTCGCTACAGCCTGCAAGCGAAACGGCGTACCTATAAGAGTAGGTGTCAATGCAGGGTCTTTGGAAAAAGGAGTAAGCACAAAAGGCGGAATCGCCGCTGCACTTGCAAAAAGCGGATTAGCTAATCTTAAACTGCTAGAGGATTGCGGTTTTGATGATTTGGTAGTTTCGGTCAAGTCAAGCAACGCTAAGGTGACTGTAGACGCATACCGCTTACTTGCAAAAAAATGTAATTATCCGTTACATATCGGAATAACCGAGAGTGGTGTGGGTCTTAGCGGAATAATCAAGTCATCTGTGGGGTTAGGCGCACTTTTACTTGACGGATTAGGGGATACGGTGCGGGTCAGTCTTTCGGGTGACCCTGTAGACGAGATAGATATTGCGAGGCGTTTGCTTAGAGCTAGCGGTCGTGATGTCAATTTTTGCGAAGTTATAAGCTGCCCTACTTGCGGGCGGTGCAGTTTTGATTTGGCGGCATTAGCCGTCAAAGTTGAGGATATGACACAGCATATCAAAAACCCTCTCAAAATCGCCGTTATGGGCTGTGCCGTCAACGGCATAGGCGAGGGTAAACACGCTGATTTAGGCATAGCAGGAAGTAAAGACAAAGCGGTGATTTTTTGCAAGGGAGAAATTATTAAGACGGTACCTATGGATGTTGCGGAAAAGGAATTTTTTGCTGTGATTACAAATGAGATACAAAAAATCAAGTAAGAAGTAAAAGGTAAAAAGTAAAAAGTGCGGACTTAGTATCGACTATCCGAATAAACACCTGTCTATAGATGTCATTGCGAGGAGTGTTAGCGACCCATTCGGCAAGCTCAGGGCAGGCTCCGCAATCCCACGAATAGAACACTTTACTTGGGATTGCTTCGTCGCTTTGGCTCCTCGCAATGACAATCCAGCCAATATTACTCATCAACACTTTTTACCTTTTACTTCTTACTTTTTACTTTATAAGGATTTATGGATAATCAATTATTACTACAATTCAATATTTTAACGGATAGCCAATACAGCTATCTTAGGCTCAAGTCAATCGACATAAGGCTAAAGGCAGGTCTTGTGGAGGTCAATTTTGTCTATCCTGAAGATAAGGAGAATGAAGCATTAGGTAGTGTAGACAAAATTACCGCCGCTATAGCTAAGGCTTTGGATGTTGACGCCCAAGTTAAGGTCAACTTAATCCGCAACCATTTTGATAAGCACTTTTTTATTCAAGGAATTACCCAAATTCTCAAAAAACACCCCTTTGTACATAGCGTTGTGGACAAGTCAGGCATCAAGGTTAAAAGTCAAGAGAGCGGACACATTGTGGTGGAGATTTCTGCCCCAAAATCATCCGCCGACTACATAGCCGAAAAAGTAATCGCCGACCTTGAACATTATGTCAAATCCAACTATACGGATAAGATTGTTTTTGAGATAGCGGAGGCTTCTGACAGCGTTATAACCGAACGGGTAGATAAGGCAAAAGAATACGAAAAGCAAGAGCCGCAATTTGAGTTTGAGGGCGGACGGTCTATACCGCTTACTGATATAGAACATATTATGGGCGACCCTATCAAAGGGCCCTCGGCTTATATTTGTGACATCAAGTCACCCCGTGCCGGTGTTATAATGGCGGGAGTAATATCTAATTACCGCTCATTTGCACGCAAGCCTAAGTCTACCGACAAGTATCTCAAAAAATATTTTAAGTTTGTATTAGAAGACCCTACAGGCACAATTGAGTGCGTGATTTTTCCTAAGACTAAACAAGGGCAAGCACGCTTAGAAGAGCTTGCTAACGGCGAAGTGGTCGCAACGGAGGGTGTAGTAGAGCCTGACGAGTTCCGTGGTGGCGGACGACTAAGCTACATAGCAAGGAGTGTATCCAAGTGCGTAATCCCGTCAGACTTTAAGCCTAATATTCTGCGTCGTGCAGCACCTCCCGAATATATCTATGTCAAGCCTTACTATATAGTCGACACAGTCCAAACAACTCTCTTTGAGAAAAAAAGCAAACTTCCTAAGGATGTTGTTGATACGGATTATGTAGTATTTGACTTAGAGACAACAGGGCTTGACCCTATGACCTGTAAAATAATTGAGATAGGTGCGGTCAAAATTAAAGGCGGCGAAATCGTAGAGGCTTTTACAACGCTTGTCAATCCCTTTGAGCCGCTTACTGCAAAAATTACCGAGATTACGGGTCTTACTGATGACGACCTTATAGGCAAATTAAGTATAGAGCAGGTACTGCCCGACTTTTTTAAGTTTTGCGAAGGTGCAACAATTATAGCCCACAACCTAATTGGCTTTGACTTTGGTTTTATCAAAAAAGCGGGGGAGTCAATGCACTTTATTTTTGACCACCAAAAAATTGATACACTTAAGCTGGCACATCAAAAACTTCCCAAATTGCAAAAGTACAATTTGGGAGCCTTGTGTCAATATTTTGAGTTTGTCAATCAACACGCTCACCGTGCATTAAGCGATGCAATGGTCACCGCCAAGATATTTTTACGATTAATGGAAATTGAATAAATTTAATCCTAAGTCTTGACAAAATAAGAAGGAGTTGTTATAATAATAGTATGATAAGTGTTTTTATATTTTTGTTTATTTTTGGGTCACTCTTTGCTTTTGCAGGGATTGCTATGGCTGTTACACAGCTTATAGATGGTGATTACGCTGTGGCGGCGATTGCGATGGCTCCTGCAATGATAGGGCTTATATTAATAGCTGTTGTTGGATTAGTACTATACAAAAGAATACTTAATCTAGTCATAATCAAAAAAGGTAAAGACGGCATAGGATATTTTGAAAATTCAGAGAGTGGAGGAACTAGTGGCAACCCTAGATATATAATAGATTTTTCTTATGGGGACGAGGACGGTATCCCGCATGTTACAAGGACATTACGGTCGTATTCCTTATGGCAAATCAGAGAACTGCAGCAGAGGGGTATGTTTGGTATAAAAATATACAAGGGGCGTGCCGCAATCAATCTAAGAGCACTAGATGTGGCAGACCCAAGGATAAAGGCAAGGGCGGATGATTTTTGCCTATGTGCTTTTTGCGGTACAGAGTCACCTGTTACTAATATCAACTGTAATAATTGTGGGGGTGTGCTATAATGACACTTATAATAGCCATATTATTTTTTGTAGCATTTATTTTTGGGGTAGGAGGCACAACGCTATTCGTTGAGGGCATACGCACTGGCGATAACGGTATGATTGCCTCGTCAATGATTTTGCTAGTGATAGGAGTAGCGGCACTTGTAGCCCTGATTGTACTATTTGTCAAGAAGGTTTTGCGTATCAGAACTATCAGAAGAATAATTGCAATCGGGCAAAATGGCAGGGGCGAGTATGTTGGCAAGTCCTTGTGTCCGTTGTTTTCGACAGAAAAAAGATACAAACTCAAGTTTAGCTTTATAGCCGCTCCAAGAAGGCGTACAGTAAAATCCTTGAGAACATATTCCTTTGTTGAAATTGCGGCACTACAAAGGACACGAAGGTTTGCTATCAAGTGGCACGGAAAAAGAGCTGTGATTGACGAGGATATAAGAATGCTGGTAAGAATGAATTCCCGTGCGGTAAGAGAGGGTTTTCTTGACCGCAACGCCCCGATGCCGCCTATCATAAGATGTCTATATTGTGAGTCTAAAGTCAAAGCCAATGCTAAGGATTGCCGCAATTGCGGTGCTTTGACTTGCAATATAAGCACATAATAGACTTGACATCTTACTGATGATGTGGTAATATTTTAGTGTAATGGAAAAAATAACAAACAAAAATTCAAAACCATATAAAAGTATATTTATAAGCGGTTTAGTATTTGTTATAATTTTTGCAATAGTTTTTTTTGTTATCTTTGTTAATGTTCTAGAATATCAAGCAGCTCAAAGAGAGATTTACCCGTTTACTTTAAGCGTACTTGACAGATTAGTAAATACTGCTTATTTTAATGCATTTATCTTGGGTTTAACTTTCTTAGCAGTTATAATATTTTTTGTCATTGTAATAGTTAGTAGGTCTATTAAAAACAAATCAAAAAATAGGTCTTTGATTTTGTTTGTTGCTTCATTTATAATTTTAGCATTGACAATAACATATCTAATATCTAGTATATTGCTTTTATTAAATTTTAATAATTATCTTAATATTGGTAATTTTAGAAATGATATAGTAGAAAATGCACTTAGAATAGGAAATATCGTAAATATATTACTGGCTAGTATTCATATTTTATTTTGTATCTATTATGTAGTTTATATATGGAGGAATAAAAATGTTTTGTAGAAATTGCGGTAAGGAATTGGGCGGACAATTTTGTGCGGGGTGCGGTACTGTTGCAGGTAGCCTTCCAAATGAGCAAGTCAATCAGGCAAATTATATGGCAGGGCAAGGCTATATGGCACAACCAAAAGGCAAAAGCAAAGTTGCTGCCGGTCTTTTGGCTCTTTTGCTTGGCTACGGAATTCATAATTTTTATCTGGGCTATATAGGAAAAGCCGTTGCACAGCTTATGCTTTATATTGGAGTTTTTATAACGGTGATGGTCGGGACGGTGTTTATGATAGTGGGGTCAATACATCTGGAAATCTATAATGAATTTAGTGCAATGTTTGTTGCAGGCATTGCTTTAATGGGCATAGGTGTAGTTTTGTCTTTAGCTGTAGGCATATGGGGTTTTATAGAGGGTATAATGATACTTTGCGGCGCTATTAAGGTTGACGGCAAAGGACGCCCATTGTCATAAGCCTCTTAAAGTTGGCTAATTAGTGCGGAAATCTATCGGTCAATCGTCATTGCGAGGAGCGTCAGCGACGAAGCAATCCTATGGGAAGAACACTTTACATGGGATTGCTTCGTCGCTGACGCTCCTCGCAATGACGATATTTAGAATCAGTTTTTACTTCGTATATCAAGACAAGGTGGTCAACATCAAACAATCCCTCATCTTTTTTTTGAGGCTAACTTGACAGGCATAGGTCTGTCTTTTTTGTTGCCTTTGACTCGTTCGTTAGTAAATACTGACAACTTAATAACACCGAATATTATCATAAGCGTTACGACAAAGGCGACACTCAATATTCCTGTTACGGCAAGCTGTAAGAATGCAGGGAGAGCCATAATATTGTACATAAAGTAAGTGAATATAGTCGAGGGGATGAGGATAGCGATTGTTATGCCGAGCGGGATAAGGAATTTATATCCTGCTCCTGTTTTTCGCTTGATTGCAAGTACATCAAGTATTGAACTAAAGGTAAGCATTATACCTAATGCGACTGTAAGGTGCAGAGCATTAAAACTATGACGCACTAAAAACATATATCCGAACATTAGTATTGCGCCGAGGATATAGTTGACAAAACCTTGAATTTCGAGTCCGAGGGAGTTCATTATCGACGAGGTAATACTCTCTATGCCTATAGGGATAAGGAGCAGAGCGGCAAAGGTTAAGAACTGCCCCGCAAGTTCGTTGCCGAACAAAAACATTGTTGCCGAGCGACCCATTATAAGTAACGCAGGTATAAATATCGCACTTATAACTACCGAAAAAATCACCGCTTGTTCTATTTGTACTTTGAGGCGGTCTTTTGCTCCTTGACCTCCTTCGCTGCTTTCCGATAAAGTTGGTACCAGCACAAAAGCCATTGCACCGATTACGGTGTTAGGGACATAGAGGATAGGCAAAGCCATTCCGATTGTCGCACCGAGGAAGTATAGTGCCTCAGGCGTTGTCGAGCCTTGAAAAGTCGTAAGGATAAACGGTATAAAAATAGCAATAAGAGAGGCGGTGATAGTGGTAGACGCACGCACCATCGTAATCGGCACACTTGACTTGATAAGCGGCTTGATATGTCCTTTGGGGCTTGCAAAGCGACCTTTACGCTTAAAATACACTATCGCACCGATTATTGCACTAACAAAATAGGCGATAGAGAGCGATGCCGCCGCCGAATACAAATGGTTGTCAAAAAAGACAAAAAGCAATATACATACGACTATGCGGAGCGTTGTTTCTACAAAGTCAATGAGACAGACATCTCTAAATAGTTGCCGCCCCCAAAGATTGCCCCGTGCCGCCATCTGAACGCTTGATGCGGCAATACAAGGGAGCAGTAGTAAGAGAACAATAAAACTTTGGGGTGAAGTAAACCGCCTCGAAAGAGGTTCTCTCAAGACAAGTATAAAAAGACAGATAGCCGCCGCACACACGATATTGATAATGAGTGCCCCCGTAAAAACCCCGTGTTCGGACTTGATGTCTTTTTGCACACGGTGTTTGGCGGTCATCTTGCTGACGACAAGGGGGATTCCGCTTGCGGTAACGGCAAGTAACACAAAAAAGACCGACACGCCGACCTGATAGATGCCCAGTAGCTCCGCACCCAAAGTTCGGGAAAGAATTACCTTAAACCCAAAAGAGGCGGCTCTTGTAAGCACCGCAAAAAATGAAATTGTAAATATTGCTTTGAGAATAGATTTTCGCATAACTATTACAATGCTCAATGCTCAATGTTGGGTGCACATATGTACAATTGTCCCACTATAGGTCATTAGACCTGTTTACGAAACTCTTATTTTTTAACAGAAGTCGCCCCACCCCTACCCCTCCCACGGAGGGGAATATATACTAGGATTCTAGTCCACTATTCCCCTCCGTGGGAGGGGCAGGGGTGGGGCGACAATTTGCTGATTAGTTCGCAACACAAGCAAGGGCAGTCAACTCCTCAAATTATAATTACGCAAAATTTGTCGAAAAAAGAACATAGGACAGGCAAGCAAATCATAATCTCCTCATATACTGACTTGTGGCTCTTTTTAGAGCCTGAAGAATTTGAGGAATGCGGAAAAATTATCCGCTGTGGTGATTTATGATTTTTGAAAGTTTAATGACCTTTTTGTCTAAGGTGCTATTTTTTACGGGTTACATAAATAATAACACTTCTTTTCCTAAACCGCTTACGGCTGAGGAAGAAAAAAAGACAATTCAAAAAATGAAAGACGGGGACGCCGAAGCGCGCGAAATCCTTATAAGGCACAATCTTAGGCTTGTGGCGCACATTGTCAAAAAATACAGTAATGTAGGCGAGGCGGAGGATTTGATATCTGTGGGCAGTATCGGGCTAATCAAGGCGATAGAGAGTTATGAGTTTGACAAAGGCTCGGCACTTGCCACATATGCAGCTCGTTGTATTGACAATGAGATTTTGATGTACATACGAGCCAACAAAAAGCACAAGAGTACCGTATCCATCTACGAAAAAGTCGGTGTAGATAAAGAAGGTAACGAAATCAGTTTGCTTGATATTATCCCGCATAAAGACGACAATGTTTTTGGCAAAGTAGAGTCAGGCATGGTGGCAAATCAGATTTACAAAGCTGTTTGCAGTTGTCTTAATGAGCGTGAGCAAGAAATAATCAATATGCGTTACGGCATAGGCACACGCATACATACACAGCTAGAAGTTGCGTCAAAACTAGGCATCAGCCGCTCCTACATCTCCCGCATAGAAAAAAAGGCCATCAAAAAAATCAACGAAGTAGTCGAGAAGTAAGTGTCAGATAATACAACAGTATTGCTTGACATATTATGTTAAATATGTTATGCTTGCAGGCAATAAATACTAAAGAGGGATTACACACTTATATGGATAACCAACCTAAGAATAATCAGCATAGAGAGGGGCGGCTTATCAATTTTAGGTGTTTTGTTTTGGCGGGGGTTTGTGCGGCGTTGGGGATATTCGGTGTCAGCCGTATATATATGGGGATAATGTTTTGGGGAGTAGCGGCATTAGTTGGCGGAGCGGGGATAATTGTAGTAGCGTTGGTGTGGACAGTTAAGAGTGGCTTTTGGGACTCGATAAATTTTTTAAGACTGAGAAAAACTAATTCGGCATCGGAACAGGATGCAAAACAGTTCAGACAATACATAATCAAATTATTTGCTATTTTGGTTGCTATCATAATTTTTGTCATAGCAATTATTTCGGCTGTGACGGCGGTGCGGACATGGGACGAGCTAGGGGTAGACTCTAGGGGTGACACGGGCGGTGCGGTTGTTTTTGTTTCGGGGGTGGTTACTGAACGGGTAGATGTTGATTTTCGCAATAACAGGGCAAGTATAACTTTGCGGGATGTGAGAGTGGACGGAAGACGACTAAACGGAAGACTGCAACTTACCGTGACGCAAATGGAGGGGGTATCCGAGCGGTTGCGTCCTGGAGATGTACTACGATTTGAGACGGCTATAAGAACAAGCGACCTCATAATAGAGGATGAGGAGCGGGTTAATAATTTTGCTTACCGCCGAAATATTAGATACAGGGCAATAATAAGAGAGGCGGATATTGAGCCTATCGTTGGTAGTCCCAATCTTGGCGAGCGTATACGGGGTATGATGTGGAACCGCCTTAATCGTGGAATGCCTGAGCGGTACGCCGCCGTAGCGTACGGTATGCTTATCGGCGACAGGACGGGGATTGACAGGGATATCAACGACGCTTTCGGTGT
>Ga0123355_10007630_pt1 | contig 16243 bp, 8 predicted proteins | sample TergutEmb28metaG_3_FD_89872 | JGI IMG/M metagenome (GOLD analysis project Ga0123355, IMG submission 89872) | Embiratermes neotenicus P1 segment gut microbial communities from Petit-Saut dam, French Guiana - Emb289 P1 | ecosystem: Host-associated > Arthropoda: Insects > Digestive system > Gut ...
ATATAATATAATATAATATAATATAATATAATATAATATAATATAATATAATATAATATAATATAATATAATATAATATAATATAATATAATATAATATAATATAATATAATATAATATATTTATAATCACCATTTCAGGTTTCGTAAAGTAGGATAAAACTTAACAAATTTTTATTTCACTTGGAGTAAACTCGATATTGCGAATCAGCACTAAACGTACAAGTGCTATACAGTGTTTGCTACAGCTAGTGTTGTTACGTATAACATAAAACTCTACAAAACTGAAAATACAGTCTATTTGCACACAATTCGTGTATATTTGCAAGTTTTAAATAATTTGAATGCGATTCTTCGTGACTGCAAGTAATTAACTCAGTCATACCCAGATCCCTATCCAATGGGTGCACCGAAAATATTGCCCAAGGAAAGTGCGGTTGAAGCCTGAAACTGGCCACTAATCGCCTTCTATTGCAGATACGAAATAAACTTTCAGTGTCACGTTCATTCCATTTCACTTCTTCACACTATGTTACTAAAATACAAGGAAAGCTTTGCCCCACCTTAAATACTTTAACATGCTTTCACAAAATTGTGTGCCGTTTATAAAAGTGTTATTCTTATTTCTTTAAAATTTATGTTTACAACTTAGCTTATGATTGCTTGCTTTAATATAATTGTAATCACTCGAGGATGAAGGAGAGATAAAGTCCTCTCGCAAAGTGAAAATAGCCATCCCAGCGACCGCGCGGTCTATGACGTATGTCTGCGGCCGCTCAATTGCTGGGATGGCGAAATCGAATCTCGGCGGGGCACGGAAGTTTTTCTCTTGGGGATGCTGTTTTTTGTTTCTTAAATACATTTCTCTGCGGCGGTCCGATCCCTCGTCAAGAGGAGTCATACCTGATATGTCTGTGTCACTGAGCATGATGGATCGCAACAATAACTGTCTACTCCTAAAAGAGGTGACACTAAGAAAGAAAAGAAAGAAGGAAATGAAATTAATTTTCTGAAACTTACGTCCTTCTTGATGTAATTATCTTCATCTACCGTAACCATCCATAATAGTCCGGCTTCGAGAATCCTGGGGTCCTTGCCAGATATAATGTAAGTAACGGCAGAATCATTCAAGCCTGACAGGCCTCAGTGAAGGAGAGATAAGCAGGGTGTCCCTAAAGGATTACACCCCAATATAAAATACTGGCCCTGCAAGTCGAGAATTGGCCGTAGGATTAAAAACTCTACTTGGTGAAGCACTATTGTTTAGAGACGACACTGCGGGCGGCCAAGGCCAATAATGAGGCTCAAGAGCCGTATGAGGAGGAGGAGGAAGAGAAGAAAGGTGGCGAGAATAAGAAGGAATAAAAAGAAGAAACAATTATTATTCCCATGCCTATATCGCATTAATCATATAAGTTTCTTAAAAATTTGAATTCCTTACCCATTATGTGAAATCTTGCTATTATCAGAAAGCTATAATAGTCCTTAGTAGACGCTTGCGGCGATCTTTAATGTAAACAACGAGTGAAAACGAACTCAGGAAAGTTGTAAAAATTTTTAAACTGAGAATCAATACCTACAAAATAAGCGGACATTGCAGATGAAAATGAATTATGGGAAGAATTCCATAAAAAGATTATATATTAATTAGATCTAGGGATAAATTTTTCTTAAAAGCAAGTACGAATGAAAGTAAACTGCAAATTGCTGGAACTTCAGGAAATCTAATTCGATTTCTGAACTCTTGCCGTCATTTCAGTATCTAACTGGCGTGTCTGATTGGAAAAATTCATTTGTTGAGAAAACAGCTTGAGGAAGTTAGCAGAAACGAAAGCCATAAAGCATACGTTAAAGGAATTGCGGAATCTAGAGAAAATTGTGACTAAAGACTGTCCACCCATCTTCGAGGTATATGGAGGCGAACATTTAAATAGTTTTATATTTTCTTTGATTGTTTTCCGTTTTTAACGTTTAACGCTAGTAATAAATAAGGCAATTTAAACTTAGTGAAATAAATGAGCTTCAAAATAAATTAAATACTCGTGACCATAACATAAGAAATAAAAGGGCGAGTTGGAAGTTGTGTGAATAGCAAAAAACAAATTGGAGTCTACAAGACTTTACGGTAATCAGAATGAGAAGTATTGGTTTTACATTCTTGTGCCCATCGAAATTGAGAAATAAAAAGTTGCAAAAACTGAGAGCGAATTTTCCGAAACCATTAACCATGAACAAATTTCACACACTGTGAAAACTCCCATTGCCAAAAATGTTCCGAAAGCAGAATAAATAAAAAGGATTGACAGATTACTGATATTGCAAATACTGAAAGAAACTTTCAAATATTTCATGGGCACTAAAAAACTTTTTATTAATTCACACGGAGTTTAAATAAGGTAAATGGATATAACCAATTAGGTGAACAGTTAGCAGAAACACTGATAAACCTACAGCTGAAAATCGCAATGGAAGTGATCTGGATACAAGCCAGGAATTAAAGGCTGCTCTGATTAAGAACCTTCATTACAAGCAGTTTCTGGGGGGTCCGTAAAATACTTATGTTTTCAGTTCTTTAAATTTACTCCGTTTTCAGCGCTTAAGTAATTAAGCATGAAGATAGTCACAATGGAAATATGTCGAAATTTATTGTCGAAAATCAAATACTTCTTTAAAAACGGCAGCACAAGAAAATTAAGAATGGTGTTCAGGATGCAAATTTTTAAAACACTTCTCATTCTATATCCCTTTTTGAAAATGAAGCAAAAAAAATTGTAAGTTAATCTGACAAAAAGAAAAAAAATATTCACCATAATAAACTGCACATTCCAGCTAACTGTAATTTTTAAATTTGTACACAATAAGTAAGACATGTACCTACGGACACATTATGATCAGAAAATCAAATTCTATTATTTTTCTATAAGCGCAATAGGGGACTCTCGAGCTCCATATATTAATCTTTCCTAAATATTTATGTCTCTATCAACTCACAGCTTTTTCATCGTTTATCCACTCCTTCTTCCCTACAAGTATCAATCATTTCCTCTGTCTATTTAGTTGTTCCTCTCAACTTTCGTCTTAGTATCCACCCATTTTGAACCCACTGACAATACACGTACGTGCCAATATAATATACCGCAGTATGGCAGGTATATTACAAAAATAATCTGCATGTTTCCGTTAAGTGTCATTTAAAGATATTGTTAGTTGTTAACGTTAAAGAAGAACAAATGCGCATAAAGTGTTGGTTAAATAATACAGACAGGAAAAATCAAATTGCTCGGAACAAAAACTTGTCTAATTGTCATTTTATCCTCCAAAAATCCAAGATGGAAAGCCTGGTACTGAAACGGAGGCCCCGTTTTGACAGAATGAAGAAGTGCCTGAGCCGTAGCGCTGTTTAACTTGTAGTTAAGAGATCTCCACATATCCTTCATAGCGTAAAAACAAATCTATATGAAGTTATCATAGTAATGCGAACATTTAAAATAAGATTTTATAAAAATTGTCCTTAGAGATTTGTCGATCCAAACAAATTAAAACACAGAAGCTATCTACTCCGGAAAGCTCGATATAAGGTAGCCAGTACGGAAAGTAGGCTACGGGCTGGGGAAGACGGAATTGGAATCCCAGTAGTTTCAAAAGACTTTCTCCTCTGTAAAACGCTCAGACCGTCTCTGGACCCACCAGACCTCTTATGAAATGGATGTCGGGTAATATGTTCGCGGCCTGAATTTGACAACTTACCGCCTCCTCACTCCGTGGTTAGCAATGATTACAGCTGTACCCTAACTGTCTCTATATGCCTGCGTGACGTTGACAGGAACTGATTTATCTTAACTTTTTACTTTGTACTTTTCACTAATTGACCCAATTTCCAGCAGTTTTGGTTAAGATTTAGGTAGGAAGTGCATTTTAGAAAAATGGATGTAAAGAATTCTTAGGGAGAATTTAAAGAGGACCGCTAGGAATATCGACGTTTGTAACGTAGTATAAACAATAATTGACAGCGTCCATACGTCTCCTGTTATTCTCCTGAATGGTGGAAAATGGAAGAATGAAGGATACACGAAAATAAATATTCCTCTGGAAGAAAACCACAGTGACAGTTATTGAATCAGAAGTCAAACAATTACATTCTCAGTGAGAATAAAACGCGCAAAAACCCGAACCAAAGGTCGTTGTTATGATAAGAGTCAATTCCATACTTTCTGACAAATCCATTGACGTGTGAGATAAAACAATTTCTATTGTAACCGCATCGACGCTACGGAAAAACTCACCTCTTGAGAAAAAAAACCCAGAACCTTCTCTGTTGTTGTGATACTGATGGAAATGATAGAAGCAATTATTTTTATCTTGCTCCAGGAAAACCGGACCCTCGATTGTAGCGCCTTCACTAGCAGAAGGAGAAAATGAAACATTCTCGACAGAGGTTATTTTCATGTACACGACATTATTAAAACGCAATTGGGAATATCCACCGGACGTAAAATTTGGCGCGTTTGTTTTTTTATTATTCCTACATCTTAAATTTCCGACTGTTTTCAACGTAAATACTGAAGAAGTCAAAATACGAAGTTCCACTTTCAGTAATTTACGTTTTGTTGACCGTACATTTTCGTACAATCTTGTAAATATAACCAACTTGGGGCACAATTTATTCATAGTATATATATATATATATATATATATCACTCTACATGTTTCGGGCAACTATGGTCCCATCATCAGGAGAAACAACTGCGTTCGTGCGACACTTGGTACTTGTTATTCTGTGTGGATGACTGTCTGGTATGCAGGGTGGAATTCCACCCCACATTGTTTCTCCTGATCATGGGCCCATAGTCGCCCGAAACATATAGAGATAGATTGAATATAAACGTACTACGAATAAACTGTGCACCAAGTTCGTTTTATTTACAAGATATCACTTTCGGTGTTGTGCACAAATATACTAGGAGTTTTCCGCATCTTAACAACAAACCTAAAATATGTCATATCCATCTTACATTACAAGGTGAGTACAACATGTTTGTACTTAAGACAATTTTATTTCGATTTTCAGTTTTTTTTATTCTCCAGCTGTACCTGACAAAGAACACAATCTTTCTCCGTCACAACTATCAATTACTTCAGGTTGTCATTTCTTCAAGCGAAGCGAGTTATTCTTAACAATTTTAACCAAAACGGTAGGTGCCCAACAATTTTATTGCAATTTTCAAATACTAAATTTCATAAAAATCCCTTCGGTGGGAGTCGCGCTTTGACTTACAGACAGACAGACAGGCAGACAGACTGACTGACGTTCGGACGGATATTTCAGGGCCATGGTCGCCTTTCACATCTGAGTCTGAAATGTGTCTGAAGGAATTCACCAAAGTGGGTTGTGGGGTACAACATGCAATTTTGAAGTGGCTCAGTTCGGAATATGACGGTTGGCTTTTAAGGCGAGTGTTAGCTATATTCAGGGGTTAGGTACCGAACTGAACACAATATTGTTATGTAGGTACATAGAGATTCTTGGAATACTTTGATAAGTATGCGTGAAGAAATGAAAGTGACCGCAAGCGGGAGTCCAGAACAATGGGCAAATAAACTGTGTGTGAAATAAGGAAGGAAAAATTTACGATTAGCGACCAGCCTGAAAGTTTTAATAGGGTCTATTTAATATTTTAAGATGAAAAATCCCCACTAGAACGAAATTTTAAAATACACAGACGTATGGACCAAATGATGTCAGAGGTTTTACGTGTTTTACGATTCAGCCTAAATTAGCCACAGAAATCGGCTGAGGGCTAGTAAAATGAAATGCTGAAAAATACAATAGAACACACATATGTAGAAGTTTTTTTTTCTGTTTCGGTTAGTTATAATTTTCCCCTGGAACACAACTGGATATCCGCTCGGAGATTTTGACATGATTTTCATAATATATTACACAAAATCAAAGAACTATTATATATAGCAATACGATCAGCCTCTCCCAAACGAAGCATTGTTTGCGTTTGTGACATATTATATATAAAAATAATTCAGCTCTGCAATATACTTCGATATGTGAATTATAAAATTGCACCGATACATGATAAAGTTTCAGTCACATTTTGTGTTAAAATCCGGTTCAAAGTATATAAGAAATGCCATATTACAGACGTGGCTTGAAAAGTTAATATGACTACGCTTGTCATAAGAAATGGTACGCGTATTTCTACGTGGAATTATTAGGTTACAAAGTTTACTTTAACAAGCAAATTTATAGCATCGCCTACATTTATCTTTCCCCTTGAGTAACTTCACTCGTGTACTGGGGCACCTATCAGAATGTAAATAAAGTTGTGCACATACAAAAGATTACAGGAAAAATGTAACAACACACAGTTTTGCAAATAATTTGCAGATAGGCCGTGAATATAAGCTACACTCCCACACACACACACACACACACACACACATACACAAACAAATGGCTGCTCCTATCTCTAATTGACGATGTAGGTAATTTTGTGAGAAGTACAAGAAAAACTGATTAGGCCCTCTTAGAAACAAAAAGGGAAACTGAATGACTAATTAGCTAAGTAATTAGACAATAAATAAATATCCAGCTGTCTTAACAACTAAATAAAGCAGTAACCATCCAAGTAACAAAACACCTAAGACGCTAAGTAATGACCTAGCTAAGTAACTTATTAACAAAATGAATTAACAGTTTACGACACCAAATCTTTATCCAGGCACAAGAGCAGCTGGTGGGTCAGCACCTCCTCATTACTGAGGCTTCAGAATCGCACTCAGACACACCACACTCAGTAGGACTCCTCTAGACGTGTGATCAGTCTGACACAACGGCCTCTACCTGACAACACACAACATCCACAAGAGACAGAACTCCATGCCTCCGGCGGGATTCGAACTTGCAATTCCATAAAGCGAACGGCCACGGACACACCCCTTAGACCGTGCGGCTGCTGTGATTGGCTGCCTCAATAAATACCGAAAAATAAACGAACAAATTGATTATGTAAATAACAAATAACAATGAAACCAAGGTGCAGAATGAGCAAATCATAGAGAAAGTGACTAATTAATGAACAAATGACGCTTTAACCAAGTAAATAACTAAGTAACTAGTTCATAACTCTTGGAAGTGGTTTTTCAAAAGGTGATGGTCTATCAGTATCTTTCGCTATTTACAAGAAATAAGGTACTATAATATGTTGCAAATAAATAATTTATTTGTACATATTCGGTGCCATATAGTTTACTTCTCATTATTCTGGAAAATGCGAGTGGCTGGAATCTCGTTTGAGGCCAAACAGGCTGATCATTCGGGCGTTCTATGATACGTCATTATGTTATAGCCAACAAGAATCAAACTTGATTCGTCATCAGCACTTCTGTGAGGATGTACTGGCAACGAACTAAGGATCTGACTGGACGTGTAACTCATATTGTATCTAGAGGAGGCACACGTCGCCAAGTTCCTACGGAGGAACTTTACATGCGAGAACATGGACTGTGGTAACTAGGCAGTTCAATCAAAATCTCTTGTGAAATTTACACAGCTATATTGACTTAAACCCTACAGACACATATCGGAGACCGCCAAATGTGGTCTTAGCCCTGTTTAAACAGAATATAACAAGCATTTGCTAGTGGGATAGCACGTCTGCTTCGCAATCAATTGGCCACATTTCCACGCTATTTTAACTCAGCAATGGTTACGGCTACTTCTGCTTTGCAATTACTGGTTTTAGGGGGCCAATGTTCTTCTATCCTTTAACACAAATTAGCAAACACATATAATGAACTTTCTGGCACAAATCAATCTAAAGGGAGGCCCACCTACTCGTCCATACTGACAATTTGACATTCGATTCACTTCATAATAAAAATTTAGTCCCATATTAGAACTAAGCTCTTCTGAGTTATTACACATCAAGCAGTAGAAATTTCTTACCCACGTTTCGGGACAAACTATCGGCCCCATTCTCATGGTTCAATAATTCACAATTACCACTACTCGAGGCGTAATAATTCAAAGGAGCGCAGTTCTGAACTACTTGGCCGCGGAAACCTGAAGTCACGCATAACTCCTATATATTACAAAGAAATTAGAGAAACATACAACATTTTCTTACAATGTAATAAACACGGAAACAATTATCCAAAATTCTATGCTATCAGCGTACTGAATCAATTAAAAAGTAGATAGAGAATAATAAGAAGAATATGTCGAAAGAAAAACATTAAGGGTATGGTCTTGAAAATTACCACACAAGAAGCGAGGATATTGTAGCCAGTGTAGCGATTGGCATAGGGTTGTACAGACCCGGGATTGGATCCTGATGTGGTTGAGATATTCCTTGTTCTCCAGACTGGCCTGGACCCCACCAAGCCTCCCGTACAAGGGCTACGGTTTCTTTCCAGGGCTAAAGTGGCCGAAACATCGTTCTGAATAACCACCCACCCGACTCTAGTGCCGAGTTTCGAATGGGTTTCGGATATACCTCCGCTCCCTCCGCTGCGCCTATACAGGCAAGTCACGGGATGACCTCTGAATCCATTACCACAAAATACCTAACAATTTTAGCCATGCAACAAATGGTTCTTTATATCTTATACCACTGGTAAAGGTACAGCAATCCCATAACAGATCTGGACAGGCCCTGAGGGTTCCAGATTTTGGGGCTACCAAATTTCAAGACATTCGGTACATGGAGGTGGTAAGGCTGTCAACCCTACGCAACGGCCGCCTTTACCCTCATTAAATATTCCTGGTACTCATTTCTCTTAGAGGCTGAGTCGACTCCAGGACCATAGGGCGGCCGGAAGGGTGATGTCAATGAAAAATTCCAATGACGCAAACCAAAATCGAACCCGCGACTTTCCGGCTTGAATGCAGTGGCTCAACCGACTGCACCACCGCGTGCCCCCGTATATTACGGAGGCAACATTAAATATTCCTGCATAAAATTTTTCACAAAACATTATAAATACTATTACCACACACTGATCTGTAATTTTAATATGTACGGACTCATGAAACAGGAAAACATATGCGCAGAACTACATTAAAATAATATAACGTAATTATAATTTCCAAGTAACTTAAATTCAGATTTTCATTTCATTTTGTTATAATTTGAAACTCGTGTATTCCAAGATAGTTGCATTTTAACGGCTTTAGTACAGTGCTGCTCTTGTTTAGAGTCGGCAAACAAGTCAGTAAGTAAATATGAGTTCGTCAGCCACTCGATGACATATAAAATTGAAACTGGCACATTTCTGAACCGGCAGTGTTCCTGCTCTGCTAATTAACTCCATGCAGCAAATACCTTGAGTGACATGAAAGAGTTTAAATGAATCAAATTCGTGTTATTTTTACGTTCGACTCGGTTTCACTGCAATAACCATGACAAACAGTCACTAGACCCTCTCTTGGACCTGTTAATTCTGGTCGGTATCCTTTCGCCCATTTCTGGATTTTAACATAATCACAAAACTACCCTTGTGCCTATAAAATGAAATCCTTCATTCAGCTTCATTTTATGACATCTGTAAAGGGACTTTTTATATAAAAAAGTGCTGTTAACAACCTAGACATCCTATGAGCAGCAGGGTCACATATTTTCGTCTGTCTGGGACTGTCTATTTCAAGTATTATTTTAATAGATAGTCTCCATCTTACGACAGCTCTTTTCCACCCAGGAAGTTTGTCACTTGCCATGTTACAAGAGGTGGTACCAAAGTAAGGCCTCCTATTTATTCAGAATGTATAATTACAGTTCAAATAAATTATATATATATATATATATACCATGAGTAAATCCTTTAAAAATCTGAAATTATTTTCCTAGAAATTCACCTACACTACCAACACACTTTTTCTCCCTCTACGTGGGTACGCTACAAGCTGGCCGCATAAAATTCTTTGCTAACCCTTCCGAAATATGCACACGTGCTGTCTTTCAGTTCGTCGCCGTCGTCTGAAGAAAGGCCTCCTCGGAGTGCAGCCTTCAGGGAGCCAAAAAGATAGGAGACGTATGCCAAATCGGGAACGTAAAGGCGATTTTAGTTTCCGTTTGGCCGAAAATTTCTAATTCGTTCCTTTGACTTTCTTAATGTCTGCGCCTATTGCTCTGAATTGTTTGTGGCACCTCTATCCAAGAATTTCACTAACATGATTTATTTTCTGTGCCAGAAGGCGCTACCCATGTCTTTACCCGCAGATTTCTGCACCTTGAATTTGTTCTTCCTCACTTTCCTTACTGTCCCGTTTCAATAACTTCCGACTTCAATCTTTCTGGCCCCCTGAACGATGCACTCCAAGGACGTCGTTTTTCTGGCGACGACGAATTGAAAAAAAAAATGTGCATGAAGAACTCCGACGCTTCAGCAAACAGCTTTACTAGCCCGTGTATAACGTTACAAGCAAATATGGGAGAAGTGTTTTGACAACGAAAGAGAATTTGTGGAGAAATAATCTCAGCTTCTTAAGTATATAAGTATAAAACTCTAAGCATAGTTTCTGAAAAATATGGGAAGGGGTGGTAATTTCATCCTGAGCATCGTACATTTTAATTGACTCATCCTAAGAGATAAGCTTACTTTAACACATAGACAGTACAAGTGACTCTGTGTGGTACTGACCTTAGGTATAGAATGCCTCAAATACCTAAGGTGTGTCATAAAACAGAAAAAGCACTAGAAAACTGGAAAAAATTCTGTAGTGAATAAATTATTATTATCTGATAAATGACAAAGGAGAATGTAGGAATGTAGCGTAGATAAGGTAGGTGAAAATTTTCTACAAATCTCCTAGTCTTACTGGGAACAATAAAGTACGTGAAATTTTATGGATACTTATGTCAATACATTAAGATGCTACCGCCCCTACAGACGCTGAGTGAATATAGGTTCAGTACAATGACCTTTCGATCAGTATTCAAAGAGTGCAGAAACTGTACAGAATCCTGTAATTGCCTCGAGAAGAGTGTTGAGACGTTTGTATGGAATATTTATAAAATTAATTTCCCGGAATTATGGAAATCAAATTAAAAGATGCTTTGAAATGAAGACGCGGAAACACTGTGTCGAATGCTGCTCCTGTCTTCAAATTGGACTAAAATTTAAACACAGTTTTTAGTAAAGGTAAAACAAAGTGGAGTTGTTTAAAAAGATCGCAAATGTAAATAATTGCACTGTAGCTAAATTGTCTACATGTTCACATAGAAATTTCCAAGCACTTATTTCTGTTGCCCACCCGTTTCCCGTCAAATTCAAAATAACGCGTGTTCCTTTGGATATTTAAGCCACTTTTGCAGCGGTTCTTTACAAGACTGATGTTTATTTCAGATGCAGTTTCATGACCCTTCGTTATTTTGTTCTTCCACTTATGTTCTTGAAGGGTCGTTGTCTTGTGCATACAAGCGTCCGTAGTTTTCAAGAAATCTAGTTACGAAAATAGGGTCACGGGGAGCGTCTGCTGCTGCTTTTCCGCGCGTTATATAAATAAAACCGCCATACTGAACGTCACTTTATTATCACTGCTCAGAGGACAGTGAAAAAAATGAAGAATAAAGAAGTTCAAGTAAAGAAATGTTTTGATATTTTTATCATTGTTGCTAACGTCATTTTTAAACTGCACTAAATTAACTTTTCTTTTTTAGTCCCCCACGTATAATACAAGAAATTACTTAAACCTGAAATATGAAGCTAGCAGGAAACAAAAAATTGTGTTACAAGATTGTAAGTTGAGAGCAGAAAACGACAGTATAAGTGGATTATCTCCGTGGGTAGGTTTCGTGTACCAACAAACCCAAAGGGTGAATAGAATATAAAACTCTCCGCATGTTAACCAAATTCAGCATTGAAGCAACTTTTTAACTGCAAATTCCCTTCTTCTTTCCTTGATAATTTCCTACGTTTGAGATTGGAAGCCATCTCTGTTCAAAATTAACAATACCGTAATTTTCTTATTTGGGGGCACGCGGTGTCGCAGTTGGTTGAGGCACTGGGCTTCACGTTGGAAGGACGCTGGTTCCATTCCCGAAGTGGTTATTGGAATTTTTCATCGACATAGTCCTTCCGGTTACTAAGAATATTTTCTGGGGGGTAAAGGCGGCCGGTGTGTAGGGCTGAAAAGCTTACCATTTTCATGTGCCGACTGTCTTGAAATCTGGGAGACTAAAACTCCTGGAACCCTCAGGGCCTACCCGGGGTAGTTCAGGGACTGATTCACCTTTAAGTTTCTCTAAATCATCTACCTGAAACACAAAAGAAATGCAGTTTCGAATTTGAAAGATTATCAGTAGTAGTCTGGGTTTCTTGGGCAAATATTTTCAATAGTTAACAGTTTATTCCATGTTATCCAAGTGAATGTTGCAATGAACTAAAAATCCTCTCCTAATAATATCTTCTACTATTGTAAGTACTCAATGGAACTGCATAAAATGACCGATCTAACAGCAATTTCAGCACAAAATACGAGTAGCCTCCGTCGAGTTCCCACGGATTGCTGCTGGCCTAGAGCAAGAAGAAAATTTAGAGCAGATTTTCGGGCACACCTCGCACATTAGCCGCTGTACTCAATAGGCCTAAGTAGAGCGAAAATTTTACCCCTGTGTTGGTGCCAAAACTAATTTAAAGAATAAATGAAATTATTAAATTTTCTTTCAATACTTTTCAAATAAGACAAACGTTTTTACACAGTTGCCATCCCTTAGGGATTCATTCTGCCTTAGACCTGTAAAGAATAGTTGTTTTTTATCATAGTAGTCATTTCTATAAACTAATTGAGGTATATCTCTTCAACGTTCCGCGTAAGTTTGCTCTAAATATCTGGAATACTGTTCACATAAAGTACTCCTTCAATTTGAGACTTTTATATGGAATTATTGACCTTCCCTTTTCAATCTTATACAACCGTGAAAATAAAGTAATATTAATATCTTGAAATGGATCTAGTAAAGATGTGTTACATATTCTTCCTCAACAACTTTTTCCACCAAAATTCCTACTCAGACGTACCATTCCCTCGCGTGAAATGTACACACACACACACACACACATACATACACACACACACACACACACACACAGTTCATGTAAAATATAATACCATTCGGGGAGAGCAAAGCTACATGTAACTGTGTAAGAAAGAGAAACATACTTTGTGATAGAGATAAAATTAAATATTTTTTTAATTATGGAAACTGTTCTAATTTCAGAATCATATTTCAGTGTTCTCCAAATTGGGCTTTTATAAATGTTGTAATAAATATTCTAATTTCATAAAATGTAGGGAATTTCTTGACTCGCTTAGGTCCTTTTAGCTTCTGAAGAAGGGCTTTGCTCCATGGGGTAAAAATTTATTTATTTACTATGAATTTACTTTTTTTTAACAAATGTTTATATGGAACTATCTTCAATGTGATAAATATTTAACAACATCCAAGAAAAATTATTTTATTATTTTAGTGCGTTATAGTGTTAATGTCACTTAATAATTGTGTGTACGTGTGTTTGTGTGGACTTTTTCACCTGTTGGTTCAACAAGACCACGTAAAAGAACTAAAGTACACAAATCCGCAAATAAATTATTTAATAACAATGCCACGTGTTTCAACATGTCCATTGCCTCTTTATATGCTTTTTTGCGGCTTTATATGGAATATTTTTTTTAGTAAAGTCTATTATTATGGGTTCAGTGTTTTCTGTCATCTGCTTCGTCTATTCAAGGTACATCCTTGCGTTAAAATGAAATAATTTTCAGCAACTGGAGGGCTTGTGACAGACAAGTAACTGCCTAAACCAGCAAGCTGTACAATTTAAAAAGATTTACCTTACAAGTGGTTACCTGAGATTTTGGTGACAGCCAGACACCTGTCCGCAGATATCTCGTTGTTAATTCGTAATAGAAAAGTTATTCATTTTGAAATTAGATCCAAAATTTCTTATCACTTAATCATTTAATTTTTATTAAGATTACTATTTTTACGAACTCTAATAATTTCAAATTTTTGTGTCCATAGCTGGTAAATTTTATTCCTTAAAAGTGGGAATGAAGCTTTTTTGTTATGCCACAACAAGCTACCTTCTTAGAATACTTGAAGTCTAAAGATGAAAGCAGAATATTTCTCCGAAACGTCGGTAACTCTTCAAAAAATTTATGACGTCATACCTCAGAAATCATTGTGATCAAAATATCTCTCATGACTTCAAATTGCACGGTATAATTGTAGATATTAACTGATTGTATTTTGTGGAAAAGGAAAAATGGATTTCTTGTTTTATATATGCTATGTTGGGCGTTCAACTTACAATGCAAGAATAAATGGAGGACCATTTATTGTGAAGACTTAACGTTTATTGTGGAGACTTAACTTTTATTGTGGAGACTTAACGTTTATTGTGGAGACTTAACTTTTATTGTGGATACTTAACGTTTATTTAGGAAACTTAACGCTTATTGTTGAGACTTAACGTTTATTGTGGATACTTAACGTTTATTGTGGAGACAACTTTATTATGGAGACTTAAATTTTATTGTGGAAACTTAACGTTTATTGTTGAGACTTAACGTTTATTGTTGAAACTTAACGTTTATTGTGGCGACTTAAAGTTTATTGTTGAGACTTAACGTTTATTGTGGAGACTTAAAGTTTATTGTGGAGACTTAACGTTTATTGTGGAGAGTTAAGGTTTTCCTCATTAAAATTTATTCATAAACATTACACAAAGTTTAAGGCAGTTTTAATAAAATTTATTTAAACAAATGAATTTACATATTTTTAAGTAAAGACTCGACAATCCAATGATGAGTTACTAAACGACGCCTACTAAATAATTATAACACACTTATTTAGGAAACAAACGTTTGAAAATAAAAATTAAAGGAAAAAAATATAACAATTGAATAAAATAACAGTTTTACATGCGGATCGTAGATTCTATAGAAGATATTCAGTTAAAGATGGACACACTGTATTATACTTGGTAGACGGATGGTCAGCAAGGGACTTAGTCTACTTACACAAAGCCGGTAAAAAACCCGAGTGAATAGAATGCTTCGATAGTGAATGTCGCTTAGAGCACACTGGTCCAGATTACAATATGATATGTCTTTAGTGAAAGAACAACTAATGAATTGGAATTATTAAATTTCATTTCAATTCCACAAGAACATCCCGTACTTAAGAAGTTAAATTTATGTATTTCCAGTGCGAATTCCAGCACCAGGGCGTAGTTTCTGATCTTACATTTATACGGCATTATATCAAAATAAAATGTACTGTTAGGTCTCAGAACCTTTGTAACGCCACAGTAAGGTGCCGTGGAAAATTCAGTGAACATTCAGCTTGTGAATTTTTAAGAGTAATTTCCTCTTTGATTACGATACTCTGTAGTATGGCCACTGATTGCAAACTATTCTGTAGACACTTTTAGGCTTCATTTTTTTCGACGCTAAAGATGAAGGCAACAAGTTACACTTATGTGTTTGTGCCTATATGGCGTGTGAAGCAAACCGAAAACATAACATCAATTTAGTGAGATTTTGTTTTTAAATTTCCGACTAGAAAGAGGAGTTAAAATACATGTCCATCAAAAAATACCAGTTAATCCCAAAGAGTGACCATGTTGCATTGACGTACCAAACTGCATTAAAAGCAACGATTTAAGTGATTAATTTAGGCACGATACACACTACCCAAATGTAATGTTTTCGGTATCATAGAACTTCCAACATATTGAACATGAAATGCGTCTTACCAGACATTTAGAGACACAGCTCTGGATAAGCCACAAGCTAGCTAAATTAAACAGTAAATCCTTGTATCACAAAGGTTCAAATCCTGAATCTCCATCTGAATTTAAATGTTTTGTAACGTGTTTATTTTTGTGGTTACAACAAAACAAATCATGCACCAATGCCTATTTGTCAAAAAGGGTGTTAGAAGTGTACGTATGAAAATAAATTCACACGATTCCAAACTTTCAGCCAAACAAGCTGCAATAAATTATGATTAAACATCACTTTCGACAAACTAAAGAAGGCTTAGCCTTTGAACTTAGGTGTGTCTAACCACCTTAATTTATTTTGTACAGCATGTACGACTTTGAAAATTATTCAGCTCAACTGTTTCCTCGTGATTCTTTCGTCTCAAATAAATAAATAAATAAATAAATAAATAAATAAATAAATAAATAAATAAATAAATAAATAAATAAATAAATAAATAA